>OHTZ01000566.1_pt1 | contig 23524 bp, 17 predicted proteins | sample 1579011 | NCBI WGS metagenome assembly OHTZ01 (sample SAMEA3879603, study PRJEB24766) | human gut metagenome | biome: human-associated habitat; feature: feces | place: USA | collected 1985/1987
ATATGAATATTTTAATGATAATCGGTATTATTCTGGGTGGAGGTGTATCTGTTGCATCCACCGTTGGAATAACTGTAGGTATTTTCGGGACCATTGTATATAAATTTTACAGAAAGCTTCGTTTCGGAATATCTATGTTTGACTAAGTTTGAAAGGATGAATAATAATATGTTAGGTAATATAACAGTAGGTATCGTCATTGTTCTTGCTGTTGCTGCCTGTGGACTTGGTGTGTGGCTTGACAGAGCCAAGTCAGACAGCCAGGACAACAACACAGATGCACAGCCTAAGAATTAAATGATAAAGGCGGTCACATCAGATTATGTTCTGATATGACCGCTTTTCTTACCATTTTTACACGCTTTCACGGTATCTGTTTAGCAAATCTTCAATTCTCATATTAATATTTTCAGGAAATGTTGCATCATTTCCGATTTTAACCCACAAATCAATGTTCTTATATTTCTTCTCTCCCATTGTATTATGTCTGTCCTGCTTCGAAGATACTTCTATCTTTACCATTGCACGCTTCTGCTCAAGTATCGGAATAAGCACATAATATAATCTGTCATCTTTAAATGATATGTATCCCGCTTCTTTTCCCGAACGAGTCATTAAATACAGTCTGTGCTTTTTTATTCCTGCCGGAAACAGCTTCATTCCAGCTTTGATAAATCCAGATTCAGGTAACATTTCAAGCATTGCTCCGACATAAAATACATTTGCAGCATCATCAATTGATGTAAGAATATTTCCCAATGTATCTGATGTTGCAGTAAACTGCTGTGCTAACAGATATGCAAGTTCTGCCTGATATATGATTTTGTATTCTGAATCATGCACTCTTCCTGTTTCTTCATCAATTCTGTTAAGAAGTTCCTCACTACATTCATATATACTGCGCAGAAACAACCTAAAATCCTCATCTGGCATCCACATATATCTGCCTCGTGCAACCTTAAATCTTCCAATGTTGTTGCCATTGTAATCTTCAGCATAATGATACACATTGCGTTGGCAAAAGGCATGTTCATTCTCTGGAGCTGTAAAATCATATTCTTCATTTTCCTGATCAGTGCCATAATATTTCTCATCATATTCGGAATATTTATAATCATATTTATAGTTACTCTTCAATGATTCCTGCCCAGTCTGATTGAAAAGAACAGTATATGCTTCATTAATTTCATATGCACTGTATCTATATACATTTTCTTTGTTTGATTTATCTCTGTTTAGCACAGCATCCGGATGCACCATATGCATAAGCCGTCTGTACCGCTTCTTCAATTCCATCTTAGTAATATCTGATCTGACATCAAATATTTTATATGCCTGCTGAACCGTCATAAATACTGTATTCCTTCTACATTTTTTCTAAGTTATCATACACCATTTTTAAAAATTTTACTATTTTTATTATTCCTGTTGACAGTTATATTGTTATAGTGTACTATTGTGCTAGTGCACAGGTACGCGTCATGTGCACATTACCTATTACAGGAGGAGGGATTATGGACTATAAGGCTAATATACCAATTTATCTTCAGGTAATCGATGATATTAAAAAAAGAATTCTTACCGGTGAGATTAAGCTTGGCGACAAGCTTCCATCAACCAGGGAACTTGCCGTACAGTACACGGTCAATCCTAACACTGCTGCAAGAATATACAATGAACTTGAACAGTGTGGTCTGTGCTATACCAAAAGAGGTCTTGGCACATTTGTATCAGAGGATGTGCATCTGATTGATACATTAAAGGCAGAACTTTCCAGTGAAATGATTGAGACTTTCGTTTCCGGAATGACAAGCCTTGGTTTTTCTAAAGATGAGATTATTAATCTCATTAAGAATTATCACGAATAAAATATGGAGGGATTTAATTATGCTGCAATGTAAAAATGTTACTAAAAAGTATATGAAGATGACTGCCGTTAATGGTGTTTCCATCGACTTCATGCCTGGCAGAATATACGCTCTGCTCGGCTCTAACGGAAGCGGTAAAACAACTTTAATGAAGATGATAGCAGGTCTGGTAAAACCCACTTCCGGGGACATCACTCTTTCAGGTGTTCCAATAGGAGTAGAAACTAAGAAACACATAGCTTATATGCCTACTGAAAGTTATTTTTATAACTATATGAGCTGTGCTGATATTGGAAAATATTATGCTGATTTCTTTGAGGATTTCTCACTTGACCAGTACTACAACTATCTTAATGAGATGAAGCTTACGCCTGACATGAAAGCCAGCAAGATGTCATCAGGAATGATGGCTAAACTTAAGCTTGCTGTTAATCTTTCAAGAAATGCATCTGTTATTATGCTTGATGAACCACTTAACGGTGTTGATATTGTTGCAAGAGAGCAGGTTATCAATGCGGTAATCAGCAAGGCTTCACCTGATAAGATTATCATCATGTCGAGCCACCTTGTTGATGAGCTTGAAGCTGTTATTGACTACGCAGTATTTATCAAAGACGGTGTGATTGTTTCACAGGGAGATGCTGAAAATTTACGAACAGCTTCGGGCATGTCAATCGTTGACCAGTACAAACGCATTTATGCATATTAAAAGGGGGAATCTTCAATGTTAAAATTAACAAAATACGAATTGAGAAAGAATCTTCTCGGTATAGGAATCGTGGCAGGTATTATCTGTGTACTTCAGGCTCTGTTTATGTTTTTCTGCCTGACTGAAAATCTTAACTATACAAGCCTTTTCGGAGGACTTTTAATAATAGCTGCCTCTGTAAGTTATTTTATTGTATTTATATTTGGAGTTGTAACATATTATAGAGAACTTTCAAGCAAAAGCAGTTACCTGATATTCATGACACCTAATTCATCTCTTAGCATAATTACATCAAAGCTGCTCTATACACTGATTATTGGAATAGGAATTTCAGCAATATTCATCGGCTTCGGAGTTCTTGATATATTCATGATGGCTGGCGTCTTTGGTGACCTGGCTGACGCACTCAAGAATTTCTCAGAAATGTTAAAGATTATGGGTATTGATGTTGTCAATATAATTATTAATATTGTAGCTGGAATAATATCATTCCTTATAGCTTTCTTCTTCCTTATATCACTTGCATACTTTGCCATAACACTATCTTCAACTGCCTTGCAGAACAAGAAGATTAAAGGATTTATCTCAGTTGTATTATTCTGTGTCCTTGCATATGCAACAATTAAGATTTCTTCTTTGTTGCCTGAACTTTATAAGAATCCAGACAGCTTATCCCAGGCATTAATGTCAAGCCTTCCAGCTACCATATTCCAGTTATTAATGGTGGTTGCATGCACATTCGGAAGTGCCATACTTCTTGATAAGAAGGTAAGTCTGTAATTCGTATTCTCACGGGATTGGATGCCGGCAAAACCTACTAAAAGCTTCACGGGATTTAATCTAGTAGGTTTAATTCTTACAATTACATATGAATTTTGTTTAAAAGACCTACTAACTTGATGTTCTCATCGAATATAGTAGGTCTTTTTATAGTTATTCTGTTGTTCAAAGACAGATTTCATCTCTAAAACACCTACTAAATTTCATATATCATTCTATTTAGTAGGTTTCCAGACCTTACATGCCATACATCTCACATCCAATGGACCTACTAATATCCTAATATCTCTCTATCTAGTAGGTTTCCAGCTCTTACCAACAAAATATATCCTTAATTTTATCTATGCTCTTCATTCTTAATTGCCTCCCAGAGGTTTTTCTCAACTTTGCCTGCCATAACAGATAGTGTCTGCACCTCTTCTTCACTGAATCCATTATATATAACATTATCGATTCTGTTAAATATCCTGATAACTTCATCAGCCTTCTGGCTGCCATAATCAGTAAGTAACACATTCCACGACCTTCTGCTTGCCGGATTATTTTCTCTCTTTAACAGACCATCCTTTTCCATTCTGTCTAATGTTCTTGACATTGTGGTCACATCCATAAGACAAGCATCCGCCAGCTCTTTCTGGTTCATAGTCCCATGTTCTCTTAATTCCTTAAGAATTCTTGGCTGTCCCTGTCCAACCGTAAGACCAAGTTCAATAAAAAATGGCCTTATCAGCCGTCTTCGAAGCATTTCAATATCAAAGAACACATTTTTAATTTCATTATCCATAATTACATTTCCCCTCTTAAGCACTGATTTCATGCGGTATACGACACTGTCTAATCAAGCTCAAACTGTCCTGTATACAACTGATAATATCTGCCCTTCTGCTCAAGCAGTTCATCGTGACTGCCTCGCTCGATTACCTCGCCCTTTTCAAGAACCATTATAGCATTAGAATTTCTTACTGTCGAAAGTCTGTGAGCGATAACAAATACTGTTCTTCCCTCCATTATTGCGTCCATGCCATTCTCAATAAGCCGCTCAGTTCGTGTATCAATCGAGCTTGTCGCCTCATCTAGAATAAGCACCGGCGGCTTGGCAATCGCTGCTCTCGCGATAGCAAGAAGCTGTCTCTGTCCCTGCGAAAGATTGCTGCCATCAGCAGTAAGCATCGTGTCATACCCTTGGGGAAGTCTTGTTATAAATGAATCAGCATTGGCAATCTTAGCTGCTTCCCTGATTTCCTCGTCAGTTGCATCAAGCTTTCCATATCTTATATTATCTGCAATAGTTCCTGTGAACAAATGTGTATCCTGAATTACCATTGCAAGTGAACGCCTCAGGTCGTCTTTCTTAATATTCATTACATCAATGCCGTCATAAGTAATCGTACCTGACTGGATATCGTAAAATCTGTTTATAAGATTAACAATAGTAGTCTTTCCCGCTCCTGTCGAACCAACAAATGCTATCTTCTGTCCTGGCTTTGCAAACAACGAAATCTTGTTAAGTACCCTCTTTTCAGGCACATATCCGAACACAACATCATTAAATCTTACATCACCCTTAAGCTCAATAAGCTCCCCTGCCGGCAGCTTCCATGCAAAAAATCCTGTCTTATCAGAAGTTTCTGTAAGGGTATTATCCGCATTTTTAATGACATTGCACAAAGTTACTTTCCCTTCGTCAGGCTCCTCTGCCTCATCCATCATGTCAAATATTCTCTCAGCTCCCGAAAGCGCTGAAAGTATGAAATTAACCTGCTGTGTGAACTGGTTTAATGGCATGGCACTCTGTCTTACATACACAAGATATGCAGATATGCTGCCAAGGTCCATGATTCCTTTTATTACAAATATGCCTCCAACGCAGGCAGAAAGCGCATAATTGAAATATGACAGACTTACAATTACCGGGATAAGCATGCCTGAATATGCAAGTGCATTAGTCGATTCCTTTCTAAAGCTCTCATTCATCTCACAGAATTTTTCAAAATTCTTCTGCTCATGGTTAAATACTTTTTCAACCTTCTGACCTGCCATCATTTCTTGAACAAAACCGTTGATATTGCCAAGCTCCTTCTGCTGTCTGTGATAATATTTCTTGCTGCGTTTACCATTGTATTTGATAAAGATGAACATAAGAATAAGAAAAACAACAACAATAATAGTCAGCCTTACACTTAATACCAGCATCATAGTTATAGTTCCAAAAAGTGTAAGAAAGCTCTGTATTACCATGGCAAAACTATTGTTCATTGCTTCCTGAACCGTATCAACATCATTAGTGAAATGACTCATAATCTCACCATGTGTATTATTATCAAAATATTTTAACGGAAGCTTCTGTGTGTGCTTAAAAAGGTCCATTCGAATCTCGCTTACTACCTTCTGGGAAGTATGCACCATAAGCCTGTTGTAGCCAAGCGTTGAGAGCGCACCGCACGCATACATGACACCCATTCCGCACACAGCAATGATAAGCCCCTTCATATTGCCTGGCACGATAAAATTATTAACTACAGGCTTTATTAAAAATGTTCCCATAATTCCTGCACCTGCACTTATAAATACAAGAATTGCTATAAGCAGGAATGCCCATTTATAATGACCCAGATATGAAAGGAGATGCTTAACAGTCTTTTTCGTATCTTTAGGTCTTTTATAACCAACATACTTAGCCATTAAAGATCAGCTCCTTCCTTCTGTGATTCATATATTTCCTGATATATCTTATTAGTCCTTAACAGACTTTCGTGTGTTCCGATTGCGTCCACACGACCGCCGTCCATAATAATTATCTGGTCTGCATGACACACTGACGATATTCTCTGTGCAATTATAATCTTTGTCATATCAGGCAGCTTCTTTGCAAGTGCATTTCTTATCTTTCCTTCAGTTGCAGTATCAACCGCACTCGTTGAATCATCAAGAATAAGGACTTTAGGCTTCTTTAATATTGCTCTTGCAATACATATTCTCTGCTTCTGCCCTCCTGATACATTGACACCTTCCTGTCCCATCTCGGCATCAAGTCCACCCGAAAGTCTGTCTATGAATTCATCAACACACGCTATGCTACATGCCTCTTTAATCTCATCCAGAGTCGCATTTTCATTTCCCCATCTTAAGTTATCAATTAGTGAGCCCGAAAACAACGTATTCTTCTGCAATACAACTGAGATTGCATCTCTTAAATGTCTTACCGGGTATTCCTTAACGTTTATTCCATCTATCTTAATCTCGCCATTACTTGCATCATAGAGTCTTGGAATAAGCTGGATAAGCGTCGTCTTTGATGAACCTGTCTGTCCTATTATTCCGACTGTCTGACCTGCATTAATGTGAAATGAAACATCTGACAGCACATATTCTTTAGCGGTTTCATTATATTTAAACCACACATGGTTAAATTCTATCTCACCCTTCTTAACTTCGATGTTCCTAGCATTCTCGTCAGTTATATCAATCGGCTCGTCAATTACCTTCATAATTCTTTCTGCAGAAGCAAGTGACCTTGTCATAAGAAGGAACACATTTGACATCATCATAAGAGAATTAAGTATCAGAAGAACATAGCTCAGGAAAGAAGTAAGCTGTCCAATCATCATCTGTCCTGAATTAATCAGCCTTCCGCCTATAAGAAGAATACCAAGAATTGTAGAATACATAACGAACTGCATAGCAGGCATGTTAAGTACAGCTATTCCAAATGCTTTCTCTGATTCATTTTTCAGATTATCATTAACGTGTCCGAATTTTTCAATTTCGTAATCGCCACGCACATATGATTTAACAACTCTTACTGCCGTAAGATTCTCCTCTATACACCTGTTTACAAGGTCAACTGCTCCCTGCATTCTTCCATATCGTGGACCAACATTAATGATTATTATGATGAGCAGAACTGCCAGAACTGGCAGTGCTACAAGAAAGACCAGTGCCAGTGTTGAATTAATCTGGAATGCCAGAGTCGTTGCAAATATCAGCATTACCGGACTTCGTCCAAATGGACGCATTCCTGTTGATACAGCATTCTGGATATTAGTCACATCACTTGTGAGTCGTGTAACCAATGAAGAAACACTGAAATGGTCTATATTAGAAAATGAATAAGACTGAAGCTTCTCATATTCAGCCTTTCTTATATTAGCACCCAGTCCCTGACCTGCAAGTGCAGAAAATCTTGCACTTCCTACGCCTAATATAAGCGCAGCAACTGCACATACAGCCATCTGGATACCTTTGTTTATTATATATGGAACATCTGAATTGGTCACACCTATATCAATCAGGTCAGCCATCAGCTTAGGCACCATAATCTCAAGCACAACTTCAACACCTATACATATAAGCGCCAGCCATGCATATTTCTTATATTCTTTCATATAAGAAAAAATTCTTCTCAACATTACTTGCACCTCCAATTGTTGTATATGCAACTATTGTATTTCCAAGTTCAAGTAATGTCAAGAAGACATTTTTATAATTATTTTACATTTTTCCTATATACCATATAAGAAATTACGGATGTAATCACCTCTGTAATCCAGAAAGCATGCCATACGCCAACAGCTCCGACTATCCTTGACATTATGAATGCAACAGGAATTATTACAGCAACATATCTGCATACAGATATAATAAGTGACGGAAATCCTTTCCCAAGTCCTTCAAGTGCACCCGCCGAAGTAACTGATACCGTTGATACAATAAATCCGGCACTTATTATTCTTAACGCTGTCTCGCCGGCACTTATTGTGTCTGGATTATTTGTAAACAGACCGATAAGTGACCCCGGTATTGCAAGACAGAGAATTGTACCTGCTGCCATAATAGCAAATATAAGTACCATTGATGTCTTATATATCTTTCTTACTCTCTCATGCTCTCCTGCTCCATAGTTATAGCCCATAAGCGGTCTCATTCCCTGTACAACTCCGTTGGCCGGCAGATACAGAAATGTCTGCAGCTTGTAATATACTCCAAGCACGAATACATACACAGCCGAGTACGCAGCAAGTATTACATTAAGCACCAATATAAGAATAGATGGAAGTGCAAGGCTTAAGCTTGCCGGCATACCGATAGAATAAAGTCTCTTTGCCATCGAACGTTCTATTCTCATCTCCGATTTTCTGAATTTAACCGGAATAGGCTTAACAATATATATTATGATATATAGCACTGCTGCCGAAGTCTGGCCTATTCCTGTCGCAAGTGCAGCGCCTTCTATTCCCATTGCAGGAAATGGACCTATTCCGAATATCATCATCGGGTCAAGCACAATATTAACTATACAGCCTGTCATAAGGCATACCATAGAAGCATTCATTCTTCCAACTGCCTGAAACACCTTCTCAAACATAAGCTCAATTCCAAGCATTATTGAAAATGCAAATGCAATATTGGAATATTTAAGTCCCAGTGAAACAATCTCTGCATCTTTTGTAAACATTTTTAAGAATACCGGCATACCCGCAATACATATAACGGTAAGCACAACAGCGTGTATACAACTTAGGAGCATGCCCTGGCTGGCTGCTTTATCTGCCTGCTTCTGGTTCTGTGCGCCCATAAAAAATGATATGACCGCATTTATTCCTATTGCAAATCCTATCATAACCGAGCTTATAAGATTCTGTACCGGAAATACCAGTGACAGAGCTGTCATCGCATTTTCACTTATCTTAGCAACAAAGAAGCTGTCAACAATATTGTACAATGAATTAACCATCATAGATATTACCATTGGAAGCGACATTTTTAATAACAATGGGAGTATCTTCTGCTCCTTCATATATGTCTGATTCATATTAACTACCTGTCCTTTTCGTAAAAAAAGAGCCATCAAGTGGCTCTTTTTTAATGATACACGATAATATTTAATTATTCAACCAGATTCTTTCTCGTATACATAAGCAGTTCCATTATAAGTATCAGTGGCATTGTGAATATGCACCATACTGATTCTCTTAATGCTTCAAGCATACAGATTTTTACTATCGTTCCCCTTCTCATCCCCAGGCCATGAAGCAGCTTATATTTTTCTTTTCTGCGTTCAATCCTGTTTCTTACAATGATTGCCATTATAAGAAGCTGGATTACAACTGACGCTGCTATTGTTATTCCATATTGAAGAATATTGTTGATAAGCTGTGTTCTGTATATATTCTTGGCATCAACATTAGAATTGTAGACAAGATCATTATTTTCAAAATATACAGAGAGTTTATTATTAGTTGCTGAAAATGCTGATGACAGATCATACTGTACGCTTAACTGGTTATAATGCAGACCGAATTCAAGATCTCCAGTCATCTCATCCCCCGTCATTCTCTCCATAAGGTTTCTCTGGTTATCAACTGCCTGCTGTGCAAGTGACATTCCTGCAAGTGCCGTATAATAGCCATAATCAACCATTATTCCGTTAAAATCCTCTCTTACATCATCCGTAACCTTTATAACTGCTGCAACTGTTGGTGACACACATGCCCCGAATAATACTTCATATCCATCAATAACCTGCTCCCTTACAGGATTTTCTGTACCTGTGCCTCCTGCCATATTTCCTCCTGAGCCATAATAGTGGGCATGCAGATCAATTTTGCCTGAATTATTGTATTTATCGAAAAATGCTTTATCATATGGATATACATATCTTCCATCTGCAATGCTCATTGGAACATGGAAACTGGCATCTACCGGCAGTTCATAATAATTGTAATTAAGAGTATCTCCTGCTTTAAGCGTATCATCATAGCTTCCATCAGGTGCATCCTGTAAGAATACCACAACCTGTCTGCCATTGACGAAATCATCATAGTTTCTGTACTCTTTATCAATATATTTTTCAAGTTTCTTATAAAGTTCTTTGGTCGGATTAACATATTCCGTAGAAAATATATAACGATAACCATAATCTGTAATCGGTGTATCTCTTGAATTAGACATGTCTGGTGATATCATATCCAGCCCCATCTTATGATAATCCTGATTATCCCAGAACCATTTTCTTTCTGATTCATAAGCAGAATACGATATTGATTCTATTCCGCTTATATTGTCAATTTCTTCAAGGAATTCGCTAGTAAAACCGCTGAGCAGATTAGTGTTACCTCTTTTACAGTACCTACGCCCATAGTGAATATTTATCCTATCTAATTCCAGTAAATCTTCATCATTATATTTAATTCTCATGAAGGAATTATTCATTTTGCTTTTTAATTCATCAAAGCTTATATTAAACCTGTTTCGTTCTTTCCATGCTTTATTAAGAAGCTGGCTTCTTTCGCTGACGCCATATATATCATCCTGTTCAGGTATATTATAATATCCTTTTATATATGAATAATAGTACAGAGTCATTTCATACTCAGAATCTGACGGATCAAGGTATCCATATATATCAGGAAGTTCATTATTCTTCTTATAGTCAGCATATGATTTTCTTATCATTACAGCTGAGAACACAAGTATTCCACATATGCATAATGCAAATATCCTGAGTCCTGCAATCATAAACACCCCATCATTTTGCATCAGTCTCTGGCTGATTGTCGAAGCAAGATTATATGGCTTCATGCGTGACTGCTTTCCTTCCATATTGGCAGATACAATTTTCTTATTCTTACTCTTAACATTACCGCCTTTATTTTTTTGCCACTGATTAGCAATCAGACCTGCCAGCTCTTCTACAACAATTGCCGCAATTACGGAACACACGCTTTTTATTATTATACCGGCAGTGATTTTATAGAAATGAAAGCCATTATTAATCTCTAATCCCTTTCCTATTGCCTGACCTGTGAGCAATGCCAGAAGGAGTCCTGCTATACCTGCCGGAATAATTATAAGTGCATTCTCGATGATATACATTTTCCGCATCATGGACTTATCCATGCCAAGTCTTCTGAATCTCTGATATGCCGTCTTTCTTCTTCCCCTGTATTCAATAAGCTGGTACGAAAGTGCAAGTATTCCAATTACCATTACAACTATATACATGTATGCATACACGGCCGCCGAATTCCATGGCTGATAATCATATACTGCCGAATTGTATTCTGTCTCTGTCTTTGCATCCTCTTTAATCTTCTTATAAACAATAGCATAATCTGATGCCCTGACAGATTCTTTCAATGAATACAGATATGAATTCTTGCATTTTGTATTAAATGCTGAAAGCGCATTTTCAGTTACAACAGCTCCTGGCATCTTCTTACCGTATTTCCATATGCTTGTATAATTGGCAAATATACCTGACAAACGGAACTGTTTTTCGTGTCTTGCCTCATTGTTGTATACACTGTTTTCCTCGCAGTATCTGATTGTGATTGTCTCTCCTATCTCGCCTGTGTATCCCAATGACAGCAATGTATTCCAGTCCATTGCTATCTCATCATCTTCCTGTGGAAGATGACCTGCATTCAGTTTAAGCCTTCCCTGTTTAACAAATGCTTCGTCAAAGCTTCCAAGTATGTACCCTGTCATCTTCCAGTCTTTATTAAACATATCCACACATGTAACTGCCTTGACCGGCGCATTAAGATAAGCATGCTCACTTAAAGAATTATTAGGTTCTTTCGATGTCACTTCACATATAAACCAGTCCCCAAATCTTGATTTATTAGACGACATCTGCCACTGGTACATATTCTCCTGAAATATAAGAACCGCTGTTACAAAAAACACGGCTGCAAGCGTGGTACACGCTGCTTTGATAATCTGCGGCATACGTCTTTTAATGCTCAACAGAGTAATCCCAAATACCGACATACGCAATCCCCCTTTCGTATGTACTTCTATGTTACTGACACACACCATCTACTATAGTAATTATCTTATCCGCATAATCTGCCATCTGTCTGTCATGCGTAACCATAATTATTGTCTGATTGTGCTTCTGGCTTGCCTTGGATAACATCTGTGCAACTGTTCCCGCACTTCCTGCGTCAAGATTACCAGTCGGCTCATCAGCAAGGATTACAGCCGGATGAGTAATCAGCGCTCTTGCTATCGCAACTCTCTGCTGTTCACCACCTGACATCTGCGATGGAAACTTATTCTTACAATGCGATATTCCCAATTCCTCTAACAAATCATCAACTTCATTCTCATCAGGCTTCTTGCCATCTATAAGAATCGGCATAACAACATTTTCATATGCTGTGAATTCTGGAAAAAGGCTGTAATCCTGATATATATATCCTATATTTCTTCTTCTGAACTCTGACAATTCCTTGTCCTTCATTCCTGTTATCTTCTTTCCGGCAATAATAACACTTCCGGTATCCGGCTCGTCAACACTTCCAAGAATCCTCAAAAGTGTTGATTTACCTGAACCACTCTTTCCTATTATTGCTGTAAATTCCCCCTGTCCAAACTCAAGTGTGCAGTTCTTGAGTGCCGGAACATCAACGCTTCCGGCATGATAAGTTCTTTCAATGTTCTCCGCTCTTAACATAATCTCGTTCATAATATACCCATCCCTTCTATCCATATTTTTATAGTTTCCTCACAAATCCAGTAAACATCAGCAGTTCCATTAACAATAACAATGGCATTGTAATCACGCACCATACCGATTCCCGAAGTGCCTCAAGCATACATACTGAAACAATCTTTCCACGCCTCATTCCCAGACTGTGCAAAAGCATCATTTTTTCTTTTCTTCTGTTAATACGGTTTCTTATAACAATTGCCATAATTAACAGCTGCATAACTATCATTGCAATAATAGTGATTCCATACTGCAGTATACTGTTGATAAGCTGTGTTCTGTATGTATTCTTGATATCAACATTACTGCTATAAGAGATATCGTTATTGTTGAAATACACACCTATCTTATTATTGGTTGCTGAAAATGTTGATGTCAGGTCATACTTTATGCTTATCTGGTTGTAACACAGTTCAAAATCCATATCACCGCTTAACTCTTCTCCAATAAGTCTCTCCATAATATCTTTCTGTCTGTCAACCGCCTGCTGTGCCATGTTAATACTTGCAATTGCGGTATAATAACCAAATGTCGGAATTATTCCATTGAAATCCTCCATAACCTCGTCAGTAACTTTGACAACAGCAGCAACCTGTGGAGCAACGCATGCATCATAAGCTGCTTCGAGCTTTTCCATAAGCTTATAATCAGGATTAAAATCATGTGTATTGTTGTAATCTAATAAATACCTGTTATATGCTTTATCATAAGGAAATATTGAAAAATATGAAGAATCAATTATATTACTCTCATCACCATACGTATTCTCATCTACTCTGTAATAATTATAATAAAGTGTATCTCCGGCATTAATAGTGTCATCATATCCACCCTCTGGCAGATCTCTTAAGAATAAAACCACCTGTTTTCCTTCCTTAAATGCTTCATAATCAACATACTCTTTATCTATATATTTCTCCAGTTTGCTGTATAGTTCTTTGGTTGGCTGTACATATTCTGTAGAAAACAAATACCTGTCTCCATAATCAGGAAGATGCTCTTTATGATATGAACTTTTTTCAGGATGAAATGTAAATGTCTGCATCTTTTCATAATCCTGTGAATCCCAGAACCAGCTTCTTTCTGATTCAAATACAGAATATGACACGGAATTTATTCCATTAATCTCCATCAGCTCGTCAATAAATTCCTTAGAAAATCCTTCCAGAATATTATTATTAGGATCTTTTAAATATTTACTCTGCCCCATATTAATAAAGCCAAGTGACCTTCCTATGCTGTCACTGTCATTAACCTTGATTGCATCATTCCAGTCCCACATATTTCCGGCTTCAACTAATTCCTTTATCTTATCAAAATGTATGTTATATCGTATTCTCTGCTTACTGACATACTCACTCATGTCATTCCTGCTTGTGATTTCACCAGTATAATTCATTGACTTCAGCGGCAGATTATTATAGTCCTTAAGATAATACCAGTAGTTCATAAATAATGCCGTTTTATCCTGATTAACATCAATATATCCATATATATCCGGCACACTGTCATTGCTCTTATATTCTTTAAAAGCATTTTGAATCTTCAAAGCAGAAAATATAATAACTCCACATATACATAATGCAAAAAGCCTTATTCCGACAGCCATCAAAGCCCCATCTTTTCTTATAAATCTTGAACTTACAGACCTTACAAGATTATGCCTGTTCATACGGCTTTTCTTATAACGCATATGCACTTGTCTGCTTACCCATTTCTTGGACACTGCTTTCTTTCTATAGAAATGTATGTTGGATATTATTCCGCTAAGTTCCTCAACTATAACTGCAATCACCACCGAACTGGCACTTTTAATAATAACCTCCATATTCACCCTGTAGAATTCATAACCAGACTTGGCTTCAAGTGCCTGTCCTGTAAAGTGTCCTACTGCCAGTGCAAGCAGAATGCCAATAATTCCTGCCGGAATCAGTATAAATGCGTTCTCTGTTATATACATTTTACGGATGCCTGCTTTAGTCATTCCCATCTGGCTGAACATATTATACGACTTGCGTCTTGTATTCCTGTATTCAATAAGCTGGTATGACAATGCGAGAATTCCAATAACCATGACTACAACATACATATACATGTAAACTGTTGCTGACTTCCATGGTGAATAATCATATACTGCCGCATTATATACTGTCTCGCACCTTATGTCTTCCTTTATCTTCTTATAAACATTTGCATATTCACTTGTTCTTATCGAATCCTTGAATCCATACAGATACAGATTATCAATTTTATAATCAAAATCGTTTAACTTCTCATCTGTAACTAATGCTCCTGGAATCATTTTCCCGTTCTGCCATATATTGGTATAATTCTGAAATATTCCTACTAATGTATATGTTTCGATTCTTTGATCTGACTCATAATTAATATTATCTGCACGATAATAATATATTGTTATCTTCTGTCCTAACTCCCCTGCATATCCAAGCTTTAACAATGTATTCCAATCCATTGCAATCTCATCATTATTCTGTGGCATACGGCCTTCGTCAAGTTTTAATCTGCCCTGCTTAATGAAATCGTCTGTCATGCTTCCTATATGCAACTTCGTCTCATTCCATTCACTGTCATATAACTCCACACTGCTTTTCGCGCTGACCGGCTCACACAGATAATTATGTGTGCTTAATATTTCGTTAGCTTCTTTCTTACTTCTCTCACATATGAACCAGTCTCCGAATCTTGACTTATTGGATGACATCTGCCACTGGTACATATTCTCCTGAAATATAAGAACCGCTGTCACAAAAAACACCGCCACAAGTGTTGTAAGCGCCGCCTTCCATATCTGCGAGAACCGTCTCCTTATACTTTTGAAAGTAATCTTTAAAACATTCATTCAAGTACCCCCTGTAAGATTTATGTATATACCTTATTACCATGCTTATACATTATCATGCGAACCTTACAAAAACCTTACAGCCAAATATTTTTATAAGACTTCGCAGTTCTTTGTCCATTTTATATGTGTAATGCTGGTATGAGTGTCTATAGCACAAAATTTGAATATGACGAGCTGTGCAGGAGTTAATGCCGCTATATACATAAGGTCAGTTCACAAAAGCTCGTTCAAACGAAGTGCGTTTGCTTTTGTGGACTGTAATAAACTTTGTAGATAGCGGCATTTACTCCTGCTAAGCGATGTCATCCTGAAAGTTTTGTGCTATAAACACTCATACTGACAGGGGATATATATGATATGGACAAACAACTGCGAAGTCTCTCTTAATTAATCTTCCACCGGTAGCCGATTCCGCGGATTGTCTCTATATAAGCTCTGCCGTCCTCACGGTTTCCAAGCTTTGTCTTTAGCCTGCTCACAGTAACTGTCAGCGTATTATCCTCTACAAATGTTCCGTATCTGTCCCACATTTTCTGAAAAAATGTATCTCTTCTTACAATAAGTCCCTTGTTGTTTATAAGTATCTCTAATACATGAAATTCTGTCGGAGACACACATATCTGTTTATCTGCATGAATAATTGACTTATTCTTAAAGTCTACTGTAAGAGTTCCATCTTTATAAATGTCTGTGCCACCTGATATTCTTCTAACATTAGCCATTATTCTTGATACAAGCTCCGCAACCCTGAACGGCTTCACAACATAGTCATCACCGCCGCAGTCAAGTCCTTTAATAATACTGTCTTCATCATCACACGATGTTAAAAATATTATTATCTGACTTCCGTGTTCTCTTATCTTCCTGCAGACATCAAATCCATTGCCATCAGGCAGATATACATCTAACAAGAATACATCTATTACAGCTTCTTCCTGTTCATATATATTATTAAACTGTCCTACACTTGCCGCTTCCACAACTGAATATCCTTTTTCCTGTAATATTCCTGCAAGCTGCTGCCTTATAAAATCATCATCTTCCAATATAAGTATCTTGGTCATATTCCCTCCCAGACAGTACATTTTCTATATTGTAATGCACTAACCTTACACATATCTTACAATTCAGCCTTTCTCTTAAGAACATATCTTGGTATCTGTACCCTTATAACAGCACCCTTTCCGTCCTCGTTATTACGCACATCTACGGTTCCATGATGTGCTTCAATAATAAGCCGGGACAGGTTAAGTCCTATACCGGCATGCCCTGCGGCAGCACTTCCCGTTGTCTCAAACCTGTCAAATACATACGGTATCCGGTCCTCTTCAAATCCACTTCCATTATCCTTAATATTGACTATACATTTGTCATCACGGCATGCAGCTTTAACTTCAACCTTATCGCACAACTCGCTGCTGTTCTGTATTATATTGATAAATGCTTCTCTTATCCATTCTTCATCAGCATTGATGCAATAGTCTTTGTCATCACATTCCACCGTTATATTGCAGTCATTCTTAGGAAGCTGGTTCACAACATCACAAAGCATGCTGTTCACATTAATGTCCTGCTCTGTCATGATTATCTTGCCTGCTTCCATTCTGCTTATTGTCATCAGCTTACTTATAAATGACCTGATTCTTTCAATCTGTTCAAAACATCTTTCAAGAAGCTCCCTGTTCTCACCGCTCTCCTCTAATCTGTCTAATGCAAGACTGAGTGCAGTAAGAGGTGTCTTAATCTGATGTGCAATATTCTCTGTAAAATTCTGCAGTTTCTCATTACGCTCAACAAGAAATCTTTCATCTGCTTTCTGTTTTTTCTTTAATTGCTGGTTCTCTGTATCTAGATTAATAACATATGAATAGATATCATTATGTCCGATTTTTACAATCATCCTTATACATGCTGCCATTACAACTGCAATTATAATTATTCCTGCCACTGCAATTATCCACTGACCACTTCTATAATACATATATGATGCACCATTCTCTGTATAGCCGCACTCCTTGACTACGTTCTTATACTTTGATACATCACTCAATGAATACCTGTTATAAAACATCATATCTATCAGATATTCTCCTGATTTTTCATCTATGTTATACAAGCCTGCTGCCAGTGCCCTGAATTTTAATTCATAAAATCCAGTCGTAACAGCAATTATAAGTATAGCAATTCCTGCCATAACACAAAAAGCAGCCATCATCTTTTTTCTGATGACGGCTACTTTCCTTGTTGCTATATGTTCTATATCTTTTTCTTCCTCTATTAATACTGTATCTGACATAAATCCCCCTTAACTACATGCATTAGTTTCTGGAAGTATTATATCATTTTATTCTGTTAAAGCATATCTGTTAATTAAAATGAATTGATTGATGGCCTGTTGGCAACAGTTTGTTGACCAAAGTCCACTAAACTCCTGTGAATTCTCGATTTCGTAGGTATATTTTCCAACTTAATACGTTGATTTCAACCATTAAACCCACTCATTCATTATCCAGATACATTTTAGTAGGCTTTTCCCATCAATTATTCTCTGAAAGAGCCACATCTCAACTGAAAAAAGCATACTAAACTTGATATATTTGCCCACTTAGTAGGTTTCTGACTCAAAAAGCCAGAAATCCAACTCACATCACGGCAAGCTCATATCTTACTTCTTCCCTTTCTGTGTCAGCAGAACTGACATTATCAATGAAGTTATCGGCACTGTAAGTATTATGCCCATTGTTCCTGATATTCCACGCATTATCTCAATTGCAACCGAGTACATGTTAAGAATCTGGTGCATCTGGTATGAATATGCGTATATTATCATGACAAGTCCCAGACTTCCTCCTGCATAAGCAAGAATAAGTGTGTTAGACATTGTTCCTATCATATCTCGTCCAATATTAATTCCTGAACGGAATATTTCCCTTGCTGATATGTCAGGTCTGTTTTCTTTAATCTCATGTAATGATGATGAAACTGACATTGCAACGTCCATTACAGCTCCTAACGATGCAATCAGTATTCCAGAAAACAGCATTCCGCCTATGTCAAGCTTTGAATTCTGGCCTACATATATAAGGTTCTCTATATCGTCAACATTGTATCCTGTTACATGTCCAAAATGTCCGAAAACAAGTGCTATAAGACCTGATACAACCACTCCGGCTATTGTACCAAGCATAGCGCCAATTGATTTCTTCTGAAAATCTGCCAGTAGAATAAATGTTATCAGCGTAATTATGACAACTGATAATGTAGCTGCAATAAATGGTGAAACACCTATATACATCATCGGAATATACATCATTACTACAACTGCAAATGTGAATATAAGTGCGAGTACTGAATTGAAACCTTTCTTTCCTCCAACCAGCCACATAAGTCCGAAAAATGCTGCTAATAACGCAATTATCTCCGGTTCACGGTCATAATTATATACATTGGCTGAGAGATTTCCATTATATTCACTTATATTAGCTATTACCCTTGTTCCAACCTTACAGTTGGCTCCGTACAGATATCCGTTAAGACTGTACGCTTTTACTTCTTCTCCCTTGTGGCTTCCTGATTTAATACGTAAAACAACCTCCTGGCTGTCGCCACTTTCTAAGTCAGCGGCAGCCTGAAGGTCTTCATTATCATTCTGTATAACCACTGCCTTAACAAACTTAGTATTGTCTTTGGCAAGCAGTGGTTTTCTTTCTACACTTGTGTAGAATAGAAACATCGCAATCATAATAAGTGCCACAACAAGGTATTTACCAAATGTGTCTATTATCTTTCGCAAATGTCTTCCTTCTTTCTGATTCCAACTATAACAGCGCCGATACCTGCTGCGGCGGCAGCCATACAAGCATATACTCTTGCAAGCATGTTATCTCCTGTCTGTGGAGCTTTGCCATTATCAGCTGATGAATTGGTTGAAGTATTATCTGCCGGTGCAGATGGTTCTGTTACAGTATTGTTATCTTCCTGTACAGTAAGTGCATTAATTGCATTAACAACTGCAGTTTTTGCATCCTCTAATGCCTTGGCATCAATCTTAGGTGCATTCTCAGACTTATAATCCGCAAGCTGTGCCTGTGCACCTTCCTGTGCCTGAATGTATATAGTCTTGTCCAGAAGTGTTGATACACCCTTCTTAAATCTGTTAACACTCTTTCCACTTTCAGATGTTGACTTATCTGCTGCATTCTTTACAGAACCATATCCTGACACTCTGTCAGTATCTTTACCATAATTATTTACGATATCTGCAAGCATTGGATCCTTGTCTGTTGTATATGCTGCCTTAATCTTCTTTAATGCTGAAAGAGCATCTTTAAGAGAATTCATGCTGGCTTCTGTATAATTAACCTCTGTGCCGTTAATTAAAGCTTCTGCATTATTAATAACCTCATCCACTGACATATCTGTATTAGTCTTATTGATTGTAAAATCATCCGCATATTTATTACCATTGTAGTCATATGTCTTGATGGTAAGTGAGCCGCTCGAAAAATCAATTGTTGAGAATGATGGGAGACATGCATTAGTTCTCTCTGCAATGTAGTATGGTGTGTAGTTAAGCAGATTGTAGTACTTAGAACCTGAGCCTGAACCTGTTGTTATATAAAGAGTTCCATCCGGATTAGTTACCGAACCGCTGCTTATATCATAGTCAACTACATTTCCATCAAGAATCTGATAACTTCTTGAAAATGTGTGGTCATGTCCTGTAAGACATATATCAACGTTAAATTCATCCATTAATGGTGCAAATACAATTCTGTTAGTAGCAGCATCTGTATCTGCATGTGGCTGTCCTGAACCATAGATATCACTATGGAATATTACAACCTTCCACTTTGCATCAGGGTTGCTTGCTACAGCTTTTTTCATAAATGTTCTGTGTTCCTCCTGATTACGGTTATTGCTGTTTAATGATATGAATAACACATCTCCATAATTGAAATAGAAATCGCTTCCTGCTGCTGTACTTCCTAACTTATCCTCTGAATTAGGATTGTTAAAATGTGCTGAATAATCTGCACCAGCCATATCGTGGTTACCAATTGTGGCAGCGATTGGGAGGCTTCTGAATACTGATGGATAAAGATATCCTGCATACTCACTCTCTCTTGTCTTTTTATCATCATCCTTAGCTGCACCAGACTGGTTAATCTGATCACCTGCTGACAAAAGGAATGATGCATCTGGACATGTCTTTAATGCCTGCTGCATTGTCTTGTTCCAGTTGTATGCATCTCTTGCAACACTGGCATCATTAGCTGATTTATCTGAACTGCTTCCTGAAGCACCAACCTGAGGGTCACCGGTAAGAATAACTGAAAACTTATCAGTTGCCTTAGTTGTGTAATCATATTCAGCAGACCATACACTGTCATCTCCTGTGTAATTGTCTGTGTACTGGTAATGATACTGTGTGTTCTCTTCAAAGTAATCAGCTATGTTTACCTTATTAGCTGCACTGTATGACTTTCCCTGCCAGTTCTCAGCACTGATAGACTCGGCATTACCTGTTACAACCTTGGCTGATGACTTTGAGCCATCCTTCCATACCTTTACTGCTGGTGTTCCTTTTCCAGCTGAATACCATGAAAAATTAAGATCTGCCGCATCTGAGCCTGGAGTTAAAGCCACATTTTCAGTCTGTGCATAAGCTTTTTCTCCTCCCTGCCATACATTAGAAAGCCAGTTCTGGAAATCTGCTGAATTATCTGTATCCTGCTTGAATGTACTCTGACTCACATCCGCCTCACCATATGCAAATGCATTAATGAGTGGCGCCTGACTTACAAGAACTGTTGACATTGCAGCTAGTGCTGCACCTTTTCTTAATAAATTCTTACTTCTCTTCATTTTTTCCTCCACATAATGAGATATATTTATTCGTATACTGTTGTGCAACGAATTGTCATTACTATATCCCTATGTGGTAAACTTACAATAATTGCCCTGTAAATCTTATGTAAAATTTTTGTTGTAAGCAAAAAATAAGACACAGATGTTTAATATCTGTGTCCGATTTTTTCAATTTATTTGTTTTCAAGCTTTGTAATACATTTATCCAGAGATGTTGCAAACCAGTCTATATCGTTCTCTGAAAATACCATTGGTGGACGAAGCTTTAAGATATTTCCATAATGACCTATAACTGATGTAAGAATATGCTCATCTCTTAACATCTCTATTACATTCAACGCCATGTCCTTATCAGGTGTCTTGTTGCCATCATTCTTAACGAATTCAAATCCTAGGAACAAACCTGCACCTCTTACATCACCTACTGATTCAGGATGTCTTTTCTGAACCTCTTTTAGTGCCTTAAGGAGCGCTCCGCCTGCTTTCTTACAGTGTTCCTGAAGATTTTCATCCTTAATATATTTAAGAACAGCCTGGGCAGCGGCTATTGATACAGGATTACCGCCAAATGTGTTAAAGTAAGGAAGCTTGTCGCTGAAGGCTGCAAGTACATCCTCCTTTGCAGCTAGTCCTGAGATTGGAATTCCGTTACCCATCGGCTTACCCATTGTTATCATATCAGGGACAATTCCGTGTCTTGCAAATCCAAAGAATGCCTGTCCGGTTCTTGCAAATCCCGGCTGAACCTCATCTGCTATAAATACTCCGCCATTCTTATGTACAACATCTACTGTTGCTTTTAAGAATCCTACAGGGTCAGGATATATACCATCTGATGAGAATATTGAATCAGCAAGGAAACAAGAAAACTTATATCCTGCCTCATTTAATTCATCTATAGTCTTTTGCATCTCTGACGCATACCATGCTGTGAATTCTTCTGGTGTTCCACCATGACGGTAATAATCTGGTGCTGTTATAAGCCTTACATTAGGAAGTAATGGCTGACCGGCTCCAAGTGAAGGTGAACAGCCTGATGTTAATGCACTTGTTCCGTGGTAGGCTTCCTGTGTGATAATTATACCGGTACCACCCGTATAGGCTTCTGCCACACGAAGTGCAAGGTCATTAGCTTCTGAACCTGTACACATATACATTATCTTATTAATCTCATCAGGCATAAGTGCAAGCAGTTCTTCACTGTAATCAAGAATTTTTTCATGAAGATATCTTGTATGTGTATTAAGCGTTTTCATCTGTTCTGTAACTGCATTTACAACAGCAGGGTTACAATGTCCTACACCAGCTACATTGTTATACATATCAAGATATTTGTTACCTTCATCATCCCACAGATAATCTCCTTCTCCACGGACAATGTTAAGTGGCTTTCTATAAAAAAGTCTGTAAGCACCTCCAAGGTATTTTTCTCTCTTACTAATCATTTCCCTTGTTTTAGGACTTAACATAGATGCATATTCTTCCTTAAAACTGTTAGAGTCCATAATACTTGATTCTGTTGCCATAATTTCCTCCATTCTGCAAAAAGAAAAAGCACAGAACCTCTGATTTCTCAGAAATTCTGTGCTCCTTTGCACTGTCATACAGATTCATTCTGTCTGACATATATAATAGCAACATTTGGTTATTTGTCAATTTATAATCAAATGCTTATTAATAATATTTCTTATTTCTGATGAGATTGTAATAACAGAACTTATATTTCCTACTAATCCCCAAAAAGTCAATTCTTTTATCATGTATTTTCTCCTGTTAAAAATTAGTCTAATATAATTTATACCACGTAACAACATCTCGTCAAATCAAGATTTTCTGCTATGCTTAGCACAACAAATCGAGTTTTGAAAAGAACAGAAACTTCAAATTCATCTCTCAATTTTTTAATCACTATTCCTGTTACATTTACAATTTAA
>OHTZ01000571.1_pt1 | contig 23444 bp, 9 predicted proteins | sample 1579011 | NCBI WGS metagenome assembly OHTZ01 (sample SAMEA3879603, study PRJEB24766) | human gut metagenome | biome: human-associated habitat; feature: feces | place: USA | collected 1985/1987
GGAATCGGAATTGCAGTAGAAAAACAACATTCCTTGTTCCAACGCTTCGAGTCATTGGTAAAACAGAATATTCTGCAACCATCTTCCGGAATCGGGCTATCCTTAGTAAAAGAACTGATCGAATTACATCAAGGTAATATTCAAGTGAATACTGAAGTCGGAATAGGTAGTGAGTTCATTGTTACATTGCCGCTTGACCAGAAGGTTTATGAAGGAAAAGAAAATACAGAGTTTATCCTGAATGATATTCCGTCTGCTCATAACCCAAAACACGATAAGCATAAAATCATTTCCAAAACATCAGAGAAAAATAATATTCTGCAGGAGAAGACAAAAGACACCGACAATAATACGGATCAGTATCCTATCTCTGTGTTAGTCGTAGAAGATAATACTGAATTGAGAAACTTCCTGAACGATATCCTTTCCGGAACCTATAAAGTCTTTGAGGCAACGAATGGGCAAGAAGGACTGGAGCAGGCTCTACAATATGTACCGGATTTTATCATCAGTGACGTAATGATGCCTGTTATGGATGGTCTAGATATGGTGAAAGCTATCAAAGCTCATCGAGATGTTTGTCATATTCCCATTATACTTCTTTCTGCTAAATCCTCTTTAGACGACCGTATTTCTGGATTGGAACAAGGAATTGACGATTACATCACCAAACCATTCAGTTCTACCTATCTGAAAACACGCATTAAATCACTGTTACATCAACGCAAACAGTTACAGGAACTTTATCTTGAACAATGGTTGGATCAGAAAAAAGAAGCTCCTACCCCTACTCTCCTTGTTGAGGTAGAACCGGAAAAACCACAAATTGTTCCGTTTGATGAATTATTCATGAAACGAGTAATGGAAATAATGCATAATCAAATGGATAATTCGAAACTAACGATTGATGAATTTGCCCAAGAACTGGGTATGGGTCGTACAGTGTTCTACCAGAAACTGAAAAGTATTGTCGGGCTTTCACCTATTGATTTCGTCCGTGAGATGCGTATAAAACGTGCCAAACAATTAATGGAAACAGGAGAATACAACGTCTCTACAATAGCCTATATGACAGGCTTTAATGATCCCAAATACTTTAGCAAGTGTTTCAAGAAAAAATACGGAGTAAGCCCCTCTGAGTTTACGCCTAAAGAGAAATAAGAGAATACCAACTTCATTAGTTACTATATACATAAAGGGCGTTCCTCCGAATGGAACGCCCTTCCTGCAAAGAATGTCTAACAAAACCTCACGGCTTCATTAACGACACGTTATTATTATTGTCTCCAACGCGGATCGCCAATCCCTAAACGATAGATAGCAGATTTACGTACCTTATCGGTATTGTTATAATACAGGTTGTTGAGATCAATGCCGCGATGCATCAACTTATCCGGATCATGATGAGGTGGATTCGGATTCTTCATTAACTCTGTAGGAGAAATTCCTTCAGGATCCTGCTCATCTCCCAAATGAACAGCCAGTTCCTCAGTACCACTAACATTGAAATTATAACCAGCATTATTCTTCGAAGCATCAAAACCACTGGAGAAAATTGAACCTTTGGTCAGATAAGCATTAGTAGAATAATTATCCTTGAAATCGTAGATAATAACACCATCACCATTTACTGTACGAAGATCAATAGCCTGTGAATTCATTGTACGATTATCAGATGCATCCTTAGCCAAAATGAACAGATTCTTCTGGAAGATAATTTCCGTGCCACTTGGCACATTACGCATATCAAAGATCTTAGAACCACCGCGAGTTTCAAAGTTTATAAACGTATTGTTCTCAATAGTAAACTTATAACGAATGTTGGCTGGCCAATCAAAGTTATCCTTATTATTAGAAATAAAGGCACCATGCGGCGAATCATAAATAGTATTGTTGCGGAAAATAAAGTCATTAAATACATTACATTTTGCTAATGCACCATCACCAAAGAACCAACAATAACCACCACCTTTATTATCATAATATCCTGAATTATAGAAAATACAATTTTCGATTTGAATTTTCTCAAACGTCTTACGATTAGAGCCTTGCGTACGGAGGAAACCACGAACCTGTCCTTGGAAAGTACAATTGTAAATTTCAAACGACTGGAATGAAATAGCCATACCCATAGAGTACATATTTATAAAGTAGTTACCGGTAGTATTACCATTGTAAAGCCCATAGTGAACAGCTTTCGGACAATCAAAGTCGAGATCTTTGAATATTACCGACTTCACATTGATACCACCCAACTCACCAGTTTGCGGATTACGCCCGAACATGAAGTTCATCGCATTACCACAAGCACCATTGTCATAAGTCCAAGTACCACCCATCAACACTTTAGCATTACCCTTAGAAACAGTTTCGGGATCGGTCTGTAGAGTAAAGCCTTTACAGATAGATACATTCTGAGCAAAATAGTAAGTTTTGCCACCTTCCAAGTAGAAAATCTGACCCTCAGCCAAGCTACCATCTGCAGTAAAGTTATCAATGATAGTATCAAGGCGGGACGCATTATAGTCGTAAGCACCACGAATGGTATCATTCGGGTCAGCAAAGTGCTTGATTAAAATAGGTTCACCCGCTACACCATCCATACGAATCACACAAGTATTATAAATAGCATCCCAATGTACAGCCACATTATCGTTCTGCACGTTTACCAAATACACACAGTTAGTCTCCAAACCATCAATATCTACATAACCACGCTCAAAATCTTCCTGAGTCAATTTGTAGTTCTTCCACTTGTCGGGACAAGCAGCATTAGGATTAGTAGGTGAAGGCGCCACTGTTAGAGTCTGCATTACAAAATTACCATCTACGACTTCAAAGTAATTCAAGTATTTTTGCTGCTGATCATCACTACCCGAAGTTGCCAACTGTCGGTCTATATTTACCCGGAAAGTTGTTTCAGTCACATCGTTAACCACAATAACCTCCGGAGTGTCATAACGAGGTTCGGTAGTAAAACTACAATACTCAGACCACTGACGACCGCTACCATAGCCATACCACTTAGAGTGGTGCCCCTCACCTTTTTTAGAAAGAGTACGGATGGCAAAGTGATAGGGAGTAGAATATTGGAGATCCTTTACCAAATATTCCAATTCATCAGGTCCAAGAATTACTGAGCCTTCAATATTTTTGGGATTTTCCCAATCCTCGGCCAAACCGGAAGACACGTTACCTTGTAATCCCCATTTCAACTCATATCCGGCACAGCCGTCCACACCATACCAACGAAGCTGTACATCGTTAATATTCACCACCTGACAACGATAGGGGTCGGTATCACCCTTATTTGAATTATCGTCTACACGAAACATGGTCATAAGTTCTCTATCAGCATCCAGTTCGCTCTTCCCGGGAATATAGTCATCATCACTACAAGCCACAAACGAGAATGAGCAGAGAGCCATCATGATATATAAGAATTTCTTTTTCATATTGTTGTTTCTTATTTATTGATTACTACTTTGTATAACCGTAATAGTTCTTATAGGCACCGGCAGAACGTTGAATAGCCGCATTCGGATAAGGTAAAATATATCGAACCGGCGGCAAACTGGCATTTGCACTCGGGGCATGAGTACTATATTTGCCATTAGTATTCAGATAAACCAAACCTGATATCTGATCGCAATAAATATATCCATAGAATGAGTACAAACATTGTGCATTCACTACACCTGCATCAGAAGCCCAGGCGTAAGGATACTGAACTGTCAATGCTCTATATTCATCAGGAACTGTACTCACAACTACATCATCATATGGATTGTAAATATCAATAATACGCAATGATGTATTGGGAAATACACTCGGAGTTTGAGGATTTGCACCAATCATATAATATACGGTTGATGGCAATTTGTCTAAATATTCAGGCATTCCGTCATACTCTTCCACCATCTCTTGGTAAGCAGATTGTCCCGCACCGTTTTCACCGCAAACCAAATAGCGTAAGAAGTTATAATAAGTATTTTCTGCCAAAAGGTTATTACGAACCAAATCTTTCCAACGCATGTTTTCACCAGCAAACTCAAACTTACGTTCGTCAAGCACAGCCTTCAGAAAATCATCCTTTGATCCACTCATACTTTCGATATACGAATCAATCTTTTCCGGGTTGGTAAATGCACGTTGGCGTACCTGACGAAGAGCGGCCTTAGCTGCATCTGTAGGGCCATCATTCAGTTCGTTGGCTGCCTCAGCATACATCAACAATACATCTGTATAGCGCATATAGGGAAAATTAATACCTGTATTACCTGCACTTTCCGGATTACCACTTGTTGACCATAGTTTGGACCACTTGTTATTGTACACCGTATAAGAAACACTGATTGTAGGTTCGCCATTATAAAGATATCCCCACAAGCCATTGAGATAATCGCGACGAGCATCTTCTGGATCAAACATAAAGCGATAGAATGCACTCAATGCAGCGCTACTCTTAGCTTCACCCCAAATATTATCGCCACTCGTAGAACCTTCATAGAGTTCGCTTTTCGGTCCATGTACATAACCAACATTACCGGAAGTCTCTTTTGCAAAAGGAATTTCAAAGATAGGATCATCATTACTGTTCACCACATAGTTACATTCATTTACAAACACCCGATAATAAGGCAAAGACAATGTGTGGGTAGCTGAAGAAATTACTGAGTCACAATATGCTAAAGCCGTTTTATAAAGCTCTTTGTAGTTGGCAGGACGTTCCATTTTACCGAAATTAGCTGGATTATCAGTATCCGGACGCAAAGAGTAACCACCCGCATGCATTGCCATACGTGCAATCATAGACCAACAAAACTCCTTAGAGGCACGTTCTACGCCATTCGACAAATTAGCAGCAAACTTCATGTAGGGAGCAATACTCTTCAAGTCCTCGATCAAAGTCTTGTAAACTTCATCACGGCTGACAATAGGCATTACATAATTCTCTACCACAGAAGCGGGCTCAAATGTGAAAGGAATATCACCAAAATAAGTCACCAAATCATGAAAGAACATGGCACGTATCACTTTAGCTTCACCCATCATCTGCATGATTTCTGCATCTTCTGTGCTATATAGCGGACTTCTCTCTAAATAATATACAAAATTATTAGCATACTCAACACCTGAATAGGCAGCATTCCAGAACTTCTCTACATCACTGGCAGTACTATTTCCATCGAAACGACGAAAACTGTTATTTGTAGCCACATCACTGGTATTCGTCGTAAACTCTACATCACTGTTGAAAACAAACTTAGTGAAATAAGCGTCACCGTAAAAATCACCACTCATCAGCTTTGCATATACCCCGTTAAGGGCGCGGTTAATCTCTGTCTTTTCGCCGAAAACCCCTTCACTATCATACTTCGATACAGAGTCAACATCCAAGAAGTCACTGCAAGCTGTAAAACCCAACGAAGCCAAAGCGGCGAAAAATAAATATTTTAATTTCATATTTCTCTAATTTTTAATGTTAGAATGTAATGTTGGTACCAAATACGAAGCTACGGCTACGTGGGTAACGATTGTAGTCCATAGAAGGAGTCAAACCTGATTGTACATCTACTTCGGGGTCGTAACCAGAATAACCAGTCAGGATAAAAAGATTGGAAGCACTGGCATAGAAACGAACCTTCGACATCCCCCACTTCTTAGTCAGGTTACTAGGCAATGTATAACCGATTGTTACGTCTTGCAAACGGAGGAATGAACCATCTTCTACAAAGTAAGAGTGAGTTACCTTATCTTCCACATCTGCCGGATTCCACAAAGACTTACCGGCATTCATCGTAATATATTCGTTAACCGACCCATCAATGTTAGTATTTTTATACAGGCATTCACCATCCGCACGTACATAAGTCCAGCGATTCTTTTGTGTAAAGTCAGCCAATACGTTGTAGAAATTATTAGTATTACTAATAGATGAAGAAAGCATGTAATTAGTAGCATTATAAACATCAAAGTCAACCATGTAGTTAAAGTTGGCAGTAAAGTCAAAATTCTTCCATTGACCACTCAAACCGAAACCACCTTGGAACTTTGGAGTTGTGTTACCAATCACAGTACGGTCATTTTCTGTTATCTGACCGTCCCCATCCAAATCTTTGAACTTAATCTTGCCCGGCAATGTTGCTGCACCCGAATTAGAATCCTGATAGATAGTGTTAATAACAGTACCTTCATTCGGAACAGCCAAGAAGTTCTGAGTAGGATCGAAATAGAATTCATCCGGACTATAGAGACCATCATAGACAAAACCGTAAATCAGACCAACTTGATCACCCACTCTCAAGCAATAGTTATCATAATCAGGTTTCCAACGGTCATCCAAAATCCAAAGTATATCATCGGTATCATTCAGTTTATCAATTTTCATTTTGTTCATACCGAATGTAAAGTTAGCGCTCAACACATAATCCTTACCACGAAGAATATCTCCATTAATACTTAATTCAATACCCTTATTCGTCACCTGGCCGATGTTCTGCATCTGCTTAGTGAATCCCATGGTCGACGGTATAACTGACTCATAAAGTAAATCTTTTGTAGTGTTCCAATAGAACTCCGGAGTAATAGTCAAACGATCACCAAAGAGGCTGATATCCAATGCCACATTGCGAGTTAGGGTTGTTTCCCACTTGATTTTTGTATTGGGAAATTTCTTCCCATCGCTTACACTAAACCATTGTTCGCCATATTGAGTTGCTTCACCAAAGCCTGGACCACCGGTTGCATTTACCGAATACAAGAAACGCCATTGGTCATCGTCAATACGATTATTTCCAGCCAAACCAATAGCAGCACGCAGTTTCAAATTGCTGATCAGCGCATTATTTTCCAAAAAGCCTTCTCTGGAAAGTACCCAAGCACCTGAAACAGAGGGGAAATACCCCCATTGATTACCCGGAGCAAACTTAGTAGAACCATCGGCACGCATTGTTGCGGCAATCAAGTATTTGTGGTCATAGTTGTAATTTATCTGACCGAAAAAAGAAGCCGTACGGTTTGGAGTAGAAAGTGAAGAAGTTGATTCCCACGGTGTACCCAAAGCCATATTGTTCAAAGCACGATCAGCTTCAATGTTTTGAGGGAAATAACGATTCTTCTGATAATTCTCTTTGGTCTGAGTATGATGAATTTCCGACCCCAGCAATGCAGACCAGTTGTGAAGTTGTCCTGTTTTAAACGAGTAATTAGCAGTATTAATCCAAGTATAAGACTCTTTACGTTTGTCTTTAATTTCAGCAACCGGCATTTTCGAATTATCCTGACCTGTTTTGGTCAAGCGACCGAAAAAGTTATTTTCATCAGAAAATTGGATAGAATGAGCAGCTTCGGTACGAAGTGTTAAACCTTCGATAGGTTTCCAATCCAAAGAGAACTGATTAGTGTAACTGTAAGCATGCTTCAACTTTACATTCTGACCGATATCGCTCTTCGGATTAGTGTAAGCGAAGATTGCTTCATCGTCCGGATCAACTGTTGCCGGATCCCAGGTTGCAAATTCACGCAAACCGTTTGAGGGGCGATAGCGTAGTACATCAATAATACCACCGCTACCGACTTTATCACCACCGGCTCCTGTGTCACGACGATATGTAAAACGAGGATTCATTGTTAATGTCAAGTTCTTGGTTAACTGAGCATTAATTTTAACGTTCAAGTTAGTACGACGAACACCGGACCCCAAAATAATACCTTTATCCTCCGATTGAGTCAAAGAAGTATTGAAACGGAACTTCTCGGAACCACCACCAACTGTTACATTAGTAGAATAGTTCAACGGAGTTTCTCCCATTACCTGATCTTGCCAGTCATGAGTAGGAGCATACTTATATAAATCCAAGTCGTTCGGATTACCAAAGTTAGCGCGAAAATATTTAGCCGGACCACTACGCATACCGCCATTTGAAGCAGCCCAGTCATATTGATACTGTACATAGTCGTAAGCATCCATCAAATCAAGTTTTTTAGAAAGCTTGCTTACTGACATTTGAGCATTCACACCTACAGTTATCTTACCCTGTTGAGCAGATTTCGTAGTCACAATTACAACACCATTACCACCCTTTGCACCGTAAATAGCAGTCAAAGAAGCATCCTTCAACACGTCGATGGAAGCAATGTCCGTCGGTGGAATGTCATTAATATTGTCTACCTGAAAACCGTCTACGATATAAAGCGGGTCATTACTTTGCGTCACGGACGTACCTCCACGCACACGGATATTGATATCAGCTCCCGGAGCACCATCGACCGTGGTTACCTGTACACCAGCAATCTTACCTTGCAGAGCTACAGCAGCTGAAGTAACAGGAACAGCAGCCAATTTGGCACCTGAAACAGAACCGACGGAACCCGTCAAATCCTTTCTCGCCTTACTGCCATAGCCAATAACAACCACTTCATCAAGTGCTTGTGAATCATCCTTCAAGACAACTTTTAGTTCTTTACCGGCAACGGCATCCAGTTCCTGGGTTTCCATACCGATATAGGAAATCACCAGTTTTTTACCTTTAGCGACAGTTAACGTAAAGTGACCATCTAAATCAGTGGTAACACCATTGGAAGTATTACCTTTTTCCACTACAGTGGCACCGATAACCGTCTCCCCCTGTGAGTCTGTCACAGTGCCTTTCACTGTAATGTTTTGAGCAAACACTCCGACAGGCACCATTAATAACAACGCCAATAATAGGAGTAATCTACTCTTCATCTTTCCATTTTTTTGTTTCATGATAGCATTACTTGGTTAAACAATATAATTAAATTATTCATAAACTCTCATTCAGAAATAAGCTGGTCCATAATCTCGATTATCTTCCGAAAAACGGCAATCATCAATACTTATATATCCGGTAATATTATACGTATAAATAGGTAACTGAATAGTGCAGCTATAATGCTGAGGATCATCTTCCGAATTATAAAGGGTGACATACCTATATGTATAATCTAAATAACACAACATATATCTCATATAAATACATTGCGCTTTACCCTCCCATCTATCGGGACCACCATTCAATATTATTTTAAAACTTAAATAATCAAATTTTTCTTCATTGGCAGGTACACGAATCTTATTAGCAGGATAAACAGGTAATTGTTCTTCAACGATCTGATCTTCGCCCCAATAAATTCCAGTGCCACCAAATTGAATTCTATATTTTCCATCTTTATAATATCTTCGAGTATATTGACCTTCTTCATTTAATGTCGGATATGCACTCACCACTCCTAATAATTCCGAACAATTAAACTTTACCATTGCGATAGACAGAAGTAAATCAGTACCATCTACTAGTTCATAATCACAGACAGAATCGATGATAGAAGAATCTCCTAAAGCCTCATCAACAGAGGTAATACTTCGGGTGGAAGATTCTGCCATTCTCTTCTCAACCAACTCTTCAGAGCATCCCCAAAATGCAAAAAGAACTAAAAATACAACGTAAATACACCCTCTACTTAAATTAAAAAGATTCATGTTCATTAGTATTTTCATTTAAAGTATAACATAATAGTATCTAAATTCATCACAGGTTGTAAAACAGCAACTTTCGGCAGCTACACTGAAGAGATTCAACAGAATATTTATCACCAACAAGACGATGAATATTGCCAACATAAAGAAGATGCATTGATTGAAAGTAACGCCTTTATTTCTGATCTCCTAACTTCAGTTTCAAGAAGGCAGGAAAAAATCATCACTATATTTTTCATTTCCATAGTTATAGTATTTAATTCTAAAAAATATCACTTAGATTTTCTGATACAAAAGTCCGAAAAGGTATTTAGTTAAGGGGGGAAAAATTATCGCAATAGGTGGAAACGAATGTTCACAATGTTTAAAAACAGCTTTCTGGGTAGTCACAAGCCCGATAATACACCTAAGGAAACAAATATTCCACATAGCTATATAATAATTACACATCCATGCTTCCTTTACCGAAGTGCTGAAAAATCCACCTACATTTACTATCAGAATACATAGTAGTAAAACAGATAATTTATATCTTTGCAAAGCAGTTACAAATTAGTCAATACTATGAAAAAGTGCATTATATTACAAATTAATTATTTAATATTGATTTGTCTTTTTATCCCCTGTGTAGCCATTGCACAACCGATTTGCCAAATTCAACGTTTCTCCGCTTACAACGGATTGGCACAAAGGTCTGTCACCAATATCCTGCAAGATTCAAAAGGGTTTATCTGGTTTTCCACTTGGAATGGCTTAAATAAATTCGATGGATACACTTTCAAAAACTATAAAGCATTTCCGGGAGACGGATGTACTTTAACCAGTAATCGTTTAGCCAAAATCACACAGACACAAACCTGTGACATCTGGTGTCAGACTTATGACTTACGAATCTATCTATTCGACAGCCGCCGGGAAAAATTCATAGATATCTTACGCCCTTATGAAAACGAAAAACAGCAGACCTACGCTGTACAGAACGTCTATACATTACCCAAAGGCGTCAGTTGGATCGTATGTGATCGTGGAGCATTCCGTATTGACGAACAAGCGTACAAGGCTCAGGAAGGAGAAGGAATAACCTTATATAATATCGAAGAGAAGAATCTGAAAGGGGATCAAATAATCACTATTTTTCAAGATAGCGATGGGGACGAATGGATATTAACCAACAAAGGAATTTCAATCATTGGCAAAAAGAAAATAGAATCTGATATTCCATTCAAGAATATCAAAGAAGATAATGGCAATATATATCTAGTATCTGCCAACAACCAGTTAGTGATATATCTACCCCAGACACAGCAACTTCAGTTTCATGAAATGCCCTTTTCAACCTCCAATGCTATCAATTCTATCAGTAGACTGGGAAAAGATAGCATAGGACTGTGCACAAATAATGGACTCTATATTTACTTTGCGGAAAATCAAAGATACAGATTAATAGATCCCCGCACTCCTACCAATCCCTCTACCGAAGTTTTATCCGTATTCAGAGACAGTTTCGGCGAATTATGGTTATACTCCGAAATGCCCGGAGTAGTGCGTTATAACTTAGAGACAGAAGAGAAACAACATTATATTACTCCCAAAGAGGATCTGCCAAAAGCCGAACGATTAAGTCGCGACCTGATATTCGAAGATAAGCAAGGAACATTGTGGATGGTTCCACATAGAGGTGGCTTCTCCTATTATGATCGAAAGAACAAACAACTGAAGCCCTATTATACTGATTATAATAATCCTGATACAAAATTCAATCCCGTCATTCTGAATTCTTTTTTAGATCAGCAGGGAAATCTCTGGATATGTAATCACTGGGACGTTACAAAAATCTCATTTTCTACCTACGCATGTTCACTACAAGCCATAGATGCCAGCTTTGAAACACGCGCTTTCTTGATAGATGAAAAAGATGAGCTTTGGACAGCCAGCAAAAAAGGATATGTACGAATTTATCAGCCGGATGGAAGTTTAAAAGGATATCTGACTCCCGCAGGAACCATCAGTTCACAACCTATTTCTTTCCAAAAAAACATCTACTGCTTTATGGAAGATGAAAATGGAGTTATTTGGATGGGAAGTAAGTTGGATGGGCTTTTCCAATTAGAAAGAACCGGTAATGATCATTTTCAAATTTACTCATCAGGAAGACAACCCGTATAGCCTGAGCCATAATAGTATCTATAGCATCTATCAGGATCATCAAAAACGTATCTGGATAGGTTGTCATGGTGGAGGACTGAATTTACTGGAAAAGACACCTGAAGGGGAAATCCGCTTCATACATAGCGATAACCAACTGAAAGGATATCCCAAAGAACATTTCTCCAAAGTCCGCTATATCACCGAGGTCAATCAGGCGATTCTTGTCTGTACCACAGAAGGGTTACTAACCTTCTCCAATGAATTTAAACAACCGGAAGAAATCAATTTCTACCGTAATCTCCGCAGTCCCAATACAGTTTCCAGTCTTAGCAGTAATAATGTGACCTATGTTTACACAGATAGCAGAAATACAACTTACATCCTTACATTTACCGGAGGAATCAATAAAGTCCTTTCTGAAAATCTTTTAAGTGAACACATCGAATTTAAACCTTATACGACAAAAGATGGCTTACCATCCGACCTCGTCCAGTCTATGATAGAAGATAAAGAAGGAAGTTTATGGGTAATTTCGGAAAATGCACTTACCCGTTTCAATCCGGAAAAGGAAACATTTCAATATTATGATAAAAAGTACATGCAACAAGAGCTTTACTTTACAGAAGCGGCTCCTGTGCTGGAAAATAATCAATTGCTATTAGGAACAGATATCGGAATACTCAAAATTAGTCCTGAACATCTTCAGAAAAGTAATTATGCCCCTCCCATTGTATTCACCGGATTTAAAATACAAGGAACCTCCCAGGATTTAGATATCAATGATCTGGAAGAACTAAGGCTGAAACCATCCGAACGCAATGTTACTTTCCAATTTGCAGCTTTGGATTATGTAGCGCCTGAATCAATCAGCTATGCTTACCGTCTGAAAGGATTGGAAGAAAAATGGAATGAAGTGGATAACAGCCGTTCAGCCAGCTATATCAACCTTCCTCCGGGAGAATATGAATTGCAAATACGTTCTACCAACAGCGACGGAGTATGGATGGAAAAAGCACGTATCCTGCCTATAACTGTACTTCCAACCTTTTGGGAGACATACTGGGCATGGATTCTGTATGTCGTATTATTCGTGTTATCCACAGCAACTATCGTCTATATCATTCTCTACATATACCGGTTACGTCATCAGATAAATATTGAACAACAACTGGCAAATATCAAATTGCGCTTTTTCACCGATATTTCGCATGAATTACGTACTCCGTTAACACTCATAGCCAGTCCGGTTAGCGAAATTCTGGAACACGAAACTCTCACAACCAATGCCCGTAAACATTTAACCCTGGTGCACAAGAATACGGAGCGTATGTTGCATTTAGTAAACCAGATATTGGATTTCCGGAAAATAGAGAATAAAAAAATGAAAGTGCTGCTGGAAAAGACAGATGTCCTCAGCCTATTACAAAAAGTAATGGATAACTTCCGCCTTATTGCTGAAGAAAAGAATATCAATTACCAATTGGAAACAAACCAGGAAGCTATAGAAACCTGGATCGATCAGGATAAGTTTGAAAAAATCATTTTTAATTTGCTATCCAATGCATTCAAGTACACTCCGGCCAATAAGTCTATTACCGTCATTGCCAATGTGGAAAGTAGCAGATTAATTGTTTCCATAAAAGACGAAGGCATTGGTATCGATCTTCAAAAACAGCAAACACTTTTCCAACGCTTTGAAACATTGGTAAAATTCAACATATTGCAGCCCTCGTCAGGCATAGGACTATCACTTGTCAAAGAACTGATAGAACTACATTGTGGCAACATTGAAGTAAAAAGTCAACCCGGTGTAGGCAGCGAGTTTACCGTTATATTACCAATGAATCAAAAAGTTTATGAGGGAAGAGAAAATACAGAGTTTATATTGAATGACGGAAATTCAGTCCCCGCTGAAAAGAAAAATGAAATAAGACCCATGGTTGAAATAGCTTCAATGGCCGACATTACTCCTTCAGAGACAGCCAAAGAACCAAATCAGATATCGAATGAAGAAGACCCTGTATCCATCTTAATTGTCGAAGATAACGTAGAGCTAAGAAACTTCTTATCAGATATCTTGTCAGAAAGTTATCGGGTACTCACCGCCACCAATGGACAAGAAGGATTGGACCAAGCCCGGGAATATATTCCCGATCTGATTATCAGTGACATTATGATGCCTGCTATGGATGGCCTTGATATGGTAAAGAATATTAAGGAAAACAGAGAAATATGTCACATACCTATCATTCTGCTTTCTGCCAAATCATCGCTGGATGATCGCATATCAGGACTGGAACAAGGGATAGACGATTATATCACCAAGCCCTTTAATGTGAAAATTCTCATAGCACGCTGCAGTAACCTTATTAAGACTCGGCAACAAATGCTGGAACGGCTTAAACAGCCTATTGCCAACAAACAAGAAGCCCCGGACACCATTAACATAAATGACCGACAACTATTGGAAAAAGCGACACAAATAATTAAAGAGAATTTTGAAAACCCGGAGTTTGACATGAATCTTCTCGCCTCTGAGCTTGGAATGGGACGCAGCAAACTATATACGAAATTAAAAGAAATAACCGGACTGACTCCCAACGAGTTTACTCTCAAGTTAAAACTGGAAGAAGCCATGCATTTATTAAACAATGCACCTCATCTCAATGTGACGGAAATTTCCTACCAGCTCGGATTCTCTTCGGCCAGATACTTCAGCAAATGTTTCAAAACATTCTATGGTATTGCTCCTTTGAATGTACGTAAGAATGCTAATCCATCCGCAAAAGAGGAGTAGAAGACAATAGGGGAGAAAATAAATAGGGGTGTATCAAGACGTTCTAATGCTGTCGTTTAGCCCGTAGGGGCGAGGTTCGCTCGCCCGAAAACAGCTTGCTTTGTGTATTCGGGCAGGCAAACCCTCCCCCTACAGTTGACAATTTAATAGACCGTTTTAGTTTTGACACACCCCAAACCTAACCGTAATCCAACCTTTTACCTCAACAATTAAGATATTTGTTTAATCCCATCCCGGATTCTGTGTTATCTCTTTGTTCTTACCAATCACATTAACAGGTATAGGATGATAATAATGCTTATTTTCATCAAACGAGCGATTTTCCCAGTCGGTGCCGGCAAACACATCAATATAATGTTTTCCGTTCAATTCAAACAGCTTCACACGTTCAGGATCAGCCTTGCCTTCTGACGGATTAAAACGAGGATTATCAAAATCTGACGGTTCAAAACGCATACCCAGTACACGATTTGCCAAACGCTTGCCCCATTTCCAACGCATCAAATCCTGATAGCGAGTATCTTCAAAACACAGTTCAACACGACGTTCACGACGAATTTCAATAATAAGGGAAGACAAACCTTCAGCCGCATATTTCGGGTCCATTACAGGATTCAGGGTCAAGTGAGGCATTCCGGCACGATCACGAATCACATTGACAGTCCGGTCTAAATCAGACTGTGTAATTGTTCCCAATTCAGCTTTTGCCTCTGCCAAATTCAATAAGACTTCAGCATAGCGCAACAATGGAGCGTCATGTGTCTCGTTACCATAACCTTTCATATCTTGCTCGGCAATATAATACTTAATAACATGATAACCTGTAGCCGATTCCCAACCTGTCATTCCCGCTACCCGAGGGAAGATAAACTTGTCTTTATTGTACAGAATTTCTTTTGAGTGACGAGGATCAAGTACAATCTGAGTCAAACGCGGGTCACGGTTATCCAAAACATTCTCATACTCATCATCATTAAAAGTCTCACTCAAAGCAACAGGTTTAGCACTTCCATCCGGTTCGATGCAAAGGAAGTCGTCTACAAAATCCTTTGTAGCACCATTACCCGAAGCAACCAAATAACCGCACAAACGATGTCCCAACAAACCGGCTACATACTTTCTAAACAGAATCACTTCTTTATTATCAGTCAAATCATCACTGGTAAATAAAGTGGCATAGTCTCTATCCGGATTTCCGGTATTATAGATTTCATATTTCTTCATTGCCATCAACGCTTCAGATGCTTTCACAGCTTCCTGCAAGAAGTTTTCATAATCACCCAGTCCATGGTATTTTCTATAAGTACCTTCGTAAAGGCAAATACGTGATTTTAATGCCAATGCTGCACCTTTTGTCACACGTACCCCTTTATTACCCCAGTCTTCCGGCAAATAGTCGCAAGCCTTATTGATATCTTCCAGAACATGGCCCATCACTTCCTTGCGGGGAGTACGCGGCCCATACAGTTCTTCAGAATCCGTAGTCAAAGGAGTAGTGATATAAGGGACATCACCATACATCTGCACTTTATCCAAATAGAACCATGCACGAAAGAAATAAGCCTCACCTGCATACTTGTTTCTGATATTTTCTGCTATTCCCACTTTCTCATAATTAGCAAAGAAAGTATTGATGCGGCGCAGCAAAGTCCAATACCACCCTCCGGCAGTCGGGTCATTGGGAACCGTCTCTTTTCCGGCTGCAATCTTTGTATACGAAGTATGGTTTGAGTTACTCTTCGAAACATAGTTATCAGTCTGTACATCCTTCCAGAAATAATCCGCATAACTACTATTCCATGCACCCAGGGTATGTCCTACCATAAAACGGTAATAACTGTCATTTCCGGCTTCATTGTAAATACCGTTATTATAGACTTCAAGGTCACTTTCGGTCTTCCAATAGCTATTGTCATTCAAGTCGTGTGTCGGATTTCTATCCAAAAAGGAGTCATTACAAGAAACACACATCAATGATACAGCCGCTAAAGCTGCTATATTTAATATTATTTTTTTCATCTTGTCTACTAAATTTAGAATGTTACGTTTAACCCGAATGAATAAGTACGCTGGAACGGATATACCATAGTACCATTCTTACCTGCTGCTTCAGGGTCGTAAGCTCCCTTCACATTGGTGAATTCAAACAAGTTCTCAGCACTGAAATAAACACCTGCCTTTGCAACGTGCAGGAAGCTCAACCATGATTTCGGGAAGTCATATCCTACTGTCAGATTCTTCAGACGACAGTAAGAAGCATCCTGCAAATACTTGGTCTGCTTTTGTTGGTTCTTTGTTTCGCGTGCAATAGGACGTGCAAAATATGCATCACGATTATCTTCAGACCATGAGTCCGTAACAAACCATTTCTGAGTATTATAATACTGTGTTGCCACCGGCCAGAAAGGTTGTGAACTCGGCCAGAAATCACGTTTGCCGATACCCTGGAAGAAGACATTCAAATATACATTCTTATAAGACATATTAGCAGTGATACCGTATTGGTAACGCGGAGTAGTGTTACCGATTACTTTCAAGTCACCATGGTCGTCTAATGTATTCGAGCCGTTGTTTATCTTCTTATTTCCATCCAGATCTTTATACATGATATCACCGGGAGCCCAGTTAGCACCTAACTTAGACTGGTCTGCATGGTTTTGCACATCAGTGTCCGACTGATAGAAACCTTCTGTTTCATATCCCCATATTTCACCAATCTTCTGACCTACATAATAGTCACTTAATGTTCCACTCGGATTTTCATATTTAGTAATTTCAGCCTGTGAATCCGAAAGGATAAAGCCTAAATCATAAGAGAAGTCATTGCCAATACGGTCATTCCATTTAACGGATACTTCCCAACCGCGAGTGCGTAGCTCCGCTTTGTTGGCAGGAGGAGCTGTTGTTCCCAATACTTCAGGATATTCCACTTTAACAAGCATATCCGATGTTGTTCTCTGATACCAGTCAAAAGAGAAGTCCAAACGTTGGTTCAACATTGTAAAATCAAGACCAATATTAAAGGTAGAAGCTTTTTCCCAAGTCAAGTCGCTGGATACCAAGCCTGCCGGATTGATATACAAAGATTTCTCACCGTCTACAAACAGCCAGTTTCCTGCTGTACCCGAAGCCATAAAGGGAATATACGGATAATATTTAGTGTTACCCGACCAACTGCTAGCTGTCAACAACTGATTACCCAAGATACCGTATGAAGCACGTACCTTCAAGTTATCCAACCAAGAACGGGTAGATTCCATGAAAGCTTCTTCCGAAACACGCCATGCTCCCGAGAATGAAGGCAGGAATACAAAACGATTATCGGACGGGAAGCGGGAAGTTCCGTCATAACGGCCGTTCACTTCAAATAGATAACGGTTATTATAGATATAATTCAAACGGAAGAAACCGCCGCGTAATGCCCATTCATAACCGCTTTCACTAACAGTTTGCATACCGGTACCCAAGCTCATTGAAGGTAAATCCTGAGATATAAGGTTCTGACGGGTAGCAGTAGTTGTATTATACTTAGTCAATTCCTGATTGAAACCTAACATGGCTTTTACATAATGCTTTTCTGCAAAAGTGTGTTCGTAGTCTGTATAAGCATTGAAAGAATAATAATCTTTATTACCGTTCACCCACGAATAACTGTTGTTATTGGTATTACCTTCCGTCTCAACAAAAGCATTGGTAATCATATCCACTTTTTTACGATGTTCGGCACTGCGGCTGTAATTCAGGTTATAAGTAAAATCCACACGTGCATGCCAATCTTTCGTAAAAGTAAAATCCGCACTACCTGTCAACCAGATATCATGTACTTTCTTCTTGTCACGACCTCCTTGTTCCAGCAAAGAAATAGGATTCTGGTCATCGAAATATTTACCGGCATATTGGTCAAGTTCCGGATAACGTGCATCACCTCCCCACGGACGAGCCATACGTGTCGGAGTTGAAAATACCATCTGCTGCCAAACATCATCTTTATATTTATGAGGCTTATCGGTAGTAGTATAGTTATACAATACTTTAGCCCCCAGCTTCATCCATGGAGTCGTTTGATTATCTACAGACAAACGAGTATTCAAACGCTGATAGCTGTCTTCCCCCACTTTATACATCCCAGATTGATTTACATAACCTACAGAAGTATAAAATTTAGTCTTTTCATTACCTCCCGAAATATTTATATTATGGCGATGAGAAGGAGTATATTTCTTCAGCATTAAATCGGTCCAATCAGAATGACCATAATAATACATAGTACCGTTCAGCACTTCATATTCAGGATTATTAGCCGGATCATTAGCATAATTCTTCATTTTTTCCACTGTATCCGGATTATACATCACATCCAAATTAGCATTTGTCATTGCCCGATTTACAAATTCGGCATGTTCCCAACTTGTGTCGACCATCTCCGGCAATACAGTCGGTTTAGAGAATGCCACGTTACCGGAATAAGATACAGTAGTCTTCATATCCGAACCTGCATTTTTCGTAGTTACCAAAATAACACCATAAGCAGCACGTACACCATAGATGGCAGATGCAGCCGCATCCTTCAAGACCGTAACGTTGGCAATATCATTCGGATTAATCATGTCAAGATCCATTTCCACACCGTCAACCAATACCAATGGGCTGCCACCATTTATAGAAGTAGTACCACGCACATTCAGTGTTGCTCCGGTACCCGGCTCACCACTACTCGGCGTAATCTGCAAGTTAGGTATAGTCCCCTGCAATGCACTGGTAGACGAAGTGATGGGACGTGATTGCAAAACTTTTGCATCAACAGTTCCCACAGAACCTGTCAAATTCACTTTCTTTTGCGAACCATACCCCACAACCACTACTTCATCCAAAGCCTGGCTGTCTTCTTTCAATTTGATAGTAAAGCTAGTTTGATTTCCAACTTTAATCTCCATACTCTGATAACCGATATAAGAGATTTGCAGAATAGCTCCTTCAGGTACATTGCTCAGGGTAAACTTTCCTTCAAAATCGGTTATCGTACCGTTTGTCGTACCTTTTACCATCACATTTGCACCGATAATAGACTCTTGTGAATCCATCACCACACCGGTAATAGTCTTACCTTGTTGCGCAACAATGGCCACTGATGCCACATCCGATTTAGCCGGCAGCAAAGATGTCTTCGCTGCATCCGGACTTGCAAATACACTCACATTTGCCAACAGCATTGATGTAGTGCACATGAAGAATCCTTTCTTTCGTAAAAGCAAAGAAATCCGTTTCGATGTTTTTTTCATAATAATAGCTTAAAATTCGTTAGTAGTAAACTTTTTAACAGTACAAAAATAGGGTATGCCCTTCACTAGAGCATACCCTTTTTTTGAGTTCTTTGTACATAAATTAACCGAACGGACTATTTTATACATAACTATGGACGCGAAGGATACATTATCAGCCGGACACTACCGCTTTGCAACGGTTTCTTCAGACGAATACCGATACGCGTATAAGCAGGAGAGTTCACTTCAACAGTCTCCGAATCAAATTCTACCACACCCGGAGCTTCAATATCCACCGTCATTTTTTCTCCTCCCAGCACCAACTCCAAACGATTATTTCCTATCATCTTCCAGTCGGCACGAGTAGTAATAGCTGTTTCAAAAGAAATTCCTGACACTGCTTCAAAACGGTCTTCAATCACGAACGTTCCTTCTCCGGCACGATTATAAGTAAAGGTACGTATCAGCTTTTCCAGTTCAGGTACCGCAGTAGCATAAGCAGATGTATAATCAATCTGAAAGATATCTGTGCCGCCAGTCAGTTCTTTCTTCAACACCACTCCCTGAGCCTTCTTGCCCGACACCTGACATTGTCCGTTGATAAAGGGAACGGGATGACCAAATGAATTTTTAATAGGATATTTATAAGCATTTCCACTGAAATAGTCACCGGGATAAGAGAAAGGTCCACCCATATCGCCTGCCATCGTCTGACTACCCATCACTACTGCATAAGAACCCACATCATTATGATTATGGTTTTCCGCGTTATGCCCTCCCTTTACAGATACGCCCAAACGACAAGTCGAACCGGTAGCAGGGCGGCTAATAATAATGCCTGCTTCATCATAACAAGAATGAAGTTCATCAGCCTCGGCCTTCAATACCTCTTGTATTTCGGGAGTCATTTCCACTTTCCAAGCCTGATGGGGGAACATGCCGATGGTGTGCAATGAAAGATTATCCATACCGGGTATTTCATATTTTTCTTCATAAGGAGCTGTACCCAACACATTATCACAATAGTTTGTAATAAACCAAGAAGGTGAAACACCTGCACGACAGTCGGCGTAGGCAGGGCAAACCTGATTCATGATCTGAATCTTCTTTCCATATTGTGCAATACGGGCAAACTTAGGAGTACGGAAGAAATCAATCTTCCCTTTCGTAGCACGACAAATTTCTTCACGCAACAAGATAAACGAGCAAAAACCATAATTATAATATCCTACCCCCTCACTGCAATATCCGTCATCACTATATCCCTTCATTCCATATACATAATACTTCTCAGCAGCAGCCACAAAGTAAGCACGCTCTTCCTTGTCCTGCAACAAAGCAAGTGCAGCTCCTGTCACGCCGGCCAAGCACACCGAGTTCCAGTTATTCGTGACAGTAAACCAATAAAAAGGTTTTGTTTCTTCCAAACAACGGTAGATAGGGCGGAACACCTTCTCACGGAAAGCACACATCGCCAAAGCTTTCGTTTCGGCCGGCAAGCGGTCATCCAATAAATAAATACATTGCGCCAATGTATTTCCGGCAGTAGCAACAACCAAATCCACATAATAATCAGTTCCATGATAGTTATGCAAGTTACGGTCATGTGCAGGAATTGACCAAGGCTTCTGGCGACAGAGCTCTTCCACCCCTTCACAAATCGCCGGAATAAACCGTCGCTTATTTTCCAAACATTCCGCCAATACCAATCGCCACAAATATTGATAACGGGCATTCATCATGTTCTCTCCCGGCAGACGAATCTCGGTCTTATTAAGATGCAAATAAAGCGAATCTACAAAAGGCGGCATTCCGTCCTTCAGGCTGGTATGAGCCTCTTCAATTAATTTTCGAGCTTCAGGAGTATTCTTCATCTTATCCCAATAAGTACGATCTTTATAAGTTACTCCGATACCTTCCGGTTTTTCCGGTAACATGTCGGCTATCTCACGAATACGTTCTGCCGAAATATTATTTCCATGTATCTCGTCTTTTGCCATCCGGTAAACCTCTGTCCCTGCCAGCAAAAATGCACCCGGGCCATACACCTCTGTCATTTCACGGGTTACTTTTTTGGGGTCAGCACCAATAGGCTGCACATAGCCCAATTTACCATCTTCCTCTACTGCCCCTACCAAAGCTTTCCAGCCCTTTTCCACTATGGGAAGGAATTCTTCTTTCGACAACAATCCTTCGTTGATGCCGTATGCCAAAGCATAGACAAAGAAACCGGAACAACTGGTTTCCGGAGAAGAATAAGAATGAGGGTCCAGCATACTGGCTCTCCAAAAGCCGTCAGACTGTTGCAAGGTGGCTACACGAGTAGCCAGTTCCACAAACAGGTTCTCATAAAAAGTTCTGTATTTATTTTCCGCAGGAAGTTCACGAAGAATTTCGACCAGTCCACCCAATACCCATCCGTTTCCTCTCCCCCAAAACACCTTCTCACCATTGGCCTCTTTTTGAGTAAAGTAACGATGGTCTCTATAAAACAAACGGGCATCCTTATCATAAAGGAACTCATAAGTCTCTTTATACTCCTTATCCATAAAACGGAGAAATTTCTTATCACCGGTAATGTTATACAAACGGGCATAAACCGGCGGAGCCATAAATAATGCATCGCACCATGTCCATTTTTCTAAAGTGGAAGCATCACCATAATCCAATAAGAAAGATCCTTTAGAAGGATGCTCCATCACCCATTCAGTACGGGCCTTCGTAGGAATCAGCATCTCTTCTTTTCCATATTTACGATAAAGATCCAAATATGTTTGTGCAACACAGATATCATCTGCATGATACATCCGTTTATCCACTTGCCAATAATTGCGTGCCCCCAAGCGCCGCAACCACTTAAAATAAAAATCATCCTGATTTTCCTGCTCCGCCACGGATGCCCATTTAGACAAGCCCAGATAAAACGTAGCATTTACCCAATTCAACGGATCATAGGTAACTTCTTTCATGTGGGCAATTTGCCAGTCGGCAACACGCCTCATTGTTTGTCTTACTTCATGTTTTGAAAAAGAATTTTGTGCATAAGAGCAACATACCACCCAGCACAAAGACAACAAAAATGCTATTCGTTTATTCATAATAATATTTATAGTTTTTTTATTGCTACAAAATTAAAGCTTCAGGTATTCTTTATGTAGCAATATTGTCCTGAGTATATACATTTATAGTACTCAAATAGCATTTTCACCCCTTCCAAGTCGGGAACTCAGTATAAACACAAAAAAAAGCCTCCGAATCATTTGACTGACTCGGAGGCTTCCATCAAAAACGGCGGCTACCTACTCTCCCACTGTTACGCAGTACCATCGGCGTGACAAGGCTTAACTTCTCTGTTCGGAATGGGAAGAGGTGGAACCCTTGTGCTATAGCCACCTGAAGAAGGTTGACATATTGATAAGCTGTTATCGTAATTTCATTTCATAGCAACCGCTAAACGTATACAACATCCGGCATATAAAGAAAGTGAACGGGCAATTAGTAATGCTCGGCTTTGATGTCTCCATCTTTACACCTGCATCCTATCAACGTTGTAGTCTACAACGACCCTGAGAAATCTAATCTTGTGGCCGGCTTCGTACTTAGATGCTTTCAGCACTTATCCGATCCAGACTTAGATACCCGGCAATGCACCTGGCGGCACAACCGGTAAACCAGAGGTCTGTCCAACACGGTCCTCTCGTACTAGTGTCAGAGCCACGCAAATTTCATACGCCCA
>OHTZ01000600.1_pt1 | contig 22607 bp, 18 predicted proteins | sample 1579011 | NCBI WGS metagenome assembly OHTZ01 (sample SAMEA3879603, study PRJEB24766) | human gut metagenome | biome: human-associated habitat; feature: feces | place: USA | collected 1985/1987
AAGATGGAGCAGCACGCTGCCGGCAAGCCCGCCGTGCAGGAGGGGCTGTGCCGCGGCTGCCACCGCTGCGCCAAGGAGTGCGGCTCGGACGCCATTACTTACAATGCTGAAAACAAGGCGGTCATCGACTACGACAAGTGCAAGGGCTGCGGCCGCTGCATCGGTGCGTGCAGCTTTGACGCCATCTATTCTCCCAACGACTGCGCCAACGAGCTGCTGGACCGCAAGATGGCCGCCGCAGTCTGCCACGACCGTCCCTGCTTCCACGTTTCTCTGGTGCAGGACATCAGCCCCAACTGCGACTGCCACTGCGAGAACGATGCACCCATCCTGCCGGATATCGGTATCTTTGCGTCCTTTGACCCTGTGGCGCTGGATCAGGCCTGCGTGGACGCCTGCCTGAACGCCGCCCCGCTGCCCAACAGCCAGCTGGGCACGAACCTTGCAAAGCCGGGCTGGAACTGCTACCACGACAACTTCAAGGACTCCAACCCCAACATCGAGTGGAAGGCCACCCTTGAACAGGCCGAGAAGGTGGGCATGGGCACCCGCCAGTATGTGCTGAAAAAGGTATAACGACAAAATGGGGCGCTGACCACACGGTCAGCGCCCCATTGCGCTTTAAAGTTTAAGGTTGCGTTTAAGCCTCGCCGTTCGTCTCCGGCACGATGCCGTCCAGCACAGTTTGCAGTGCCTGCCAGTTTTTCAGGGTGCAGCCGGGCAGGGTATCAGCGTCCAGTCCTGCGTCCGCGATGCGGCCGGTCATGCTGTCCTTATCGCTGAGCAGGTCCAGCGCGGCGTCCTTAATTAGCGGCCATGCCTCGGCAAAGCCCTCCTGCTGGTTGTCGGTCAGACCGTCGTACCAGCTGTAAAAGGCCTCCTGAATGGCTTCCGGGGAGCGGCTGGACATCCGTGCGTCCTCGGCCCAGTGCAGCAGCGATGCCGCCGCGATGACTGATTTCAAAGAGCAGCCGGATACCCCGGGCCCCCAGCCCAGACAGGGCGCAAAGGCGTTTTCCGTGCCGGTGATGGAGAACACCGAGTTCTCGTCGAAGTTGCCGGGGTTGCCGGGGTTCAGCTCTCCGGTGTTGGCCTCTGTGGTGGAGGAGGGCAGCTCACTGCTGCCGGAAGCGGATGCGCTGTCCGAGGCGGGTGCAGCGCTGGATGCGGGATTGCTGTCGGCAGAGCCGTTGCAGGCTGCCAGCAGACAGCCCAGCAAAGCGGCGCACAGCAGCAGCGCAAGGGGACGGATATATTTCGATGTCATAAGAAAAACCTCCGTAACTGGTACTCCGGCAAGCCGCCGGAGCAAAGCGGGATCTACACTCTAAGTATACGTTCTGCGCCCGGCGTTGTCAATCGTTCTGCGCAGGACGAATTTCAAGCAGACCTGTGCAGGATATACAAAAATACGGCTTGAATTTCGGGCAGTTCAACGCATTGACATTTTCTGCGCTGACTCGTATAATCAAAAGCAGACAAGTGAATTTATCAGTGCGTGTAACTGTTCGATCAGGCATGAGCATCAGAGGGAAGGCGGCAACGGCATCCCTTTGGTTCTTGTGCCCTTTTCTTTTTCACAAAAGCTGCGGCATGGAAGCGGAGGAGTGCGGCGATGCAGGCTGTAAAGGTATTCAATAACAATGCGGTGTCGGTGGTCATGCCGGACGGCAGGGAAGCCATTCTCGTGGGCAACGGGCTTGGGTTTGGCCGCCGCCCGGGGGACGTGATCGACAAAAGCCGCGTTTCCAAGGTGTACTATGTGCAGAACGAGCTGCAGACCAAGTTCCTCAAGATGCTGGATAACGTCACCCCGCAGGTGATGCAGGCCGCCGAGCGCATCTCGCTGGCGGCAGAGGAGCAGGGCATCCTGCTCAGCAGCAAAAGCACCATCTCGCTGGTGGACCACATCAGCTTTGCGCTGGAACGCGTGGAAAAGGGCACCTTTCTGCCCAACCTCGTGCTCTCGGAGACCCGGATGCTGTACCCGAAGGAGTACGCGGTGGGGCAAAGGGCACTGGAACTTGTCCGGCAGTTCTGCGGCGTACAGCTGCCGGAGGACGAAGCGGGCTACATTGCCCTGCATCTGGTAGCCGGTGCGGCGGACGGCGCGCTGGCCTACGATACCGTAAAGTTCGTCAAGGCGGTCAAGGAGATCATCTGCGATACCTATCACTGCACCTTTGAGGAAGAAAGCCTCGAGACCACCCGCCTGACCGTGCACCTCAAGTTTCTGGCGGCGCGCATCCTGCGGCACACTCCGTGGCAGGACGCCGGGCTGGAATCCATGTACACGGTGCTTTTGCAGCGCGACAGCCGCAACGAGGTGTGCTTGCAGCGCATCAATGCCTATCTGCGGCAGGAATTTGATTACGAGCTGGATCATCAGGAGCAGGTCTATCTGCTCATCCACCTGACCAAGATCGTCCGATAAAATGTTTCAACAGGGCGTCCGGAAGCCCTGCGGAATAGAAATCATCCCCCAAAACAGTCAAGTCAAAAAGTGAGGAGTATTACACGATGAAAGAAAAAGTAATGAATGGCTTGGAAAAGTTCTCCAAAGCCATGCTCTCACCGCTGTCGTATATCTCGGCAGCAGGCCTGATCCTTGTGCTGGGCGCATTGCTTACCAGCACAAGCCTTAGTGCGATGATCCCCGTTCTGCAGTGGACCCCCATCAAGCTGCTGGGACAGCTGATCTACAACTGCATCATGGTCATCATCAACAACCTCAGCCTGATGTTCTGCGTGGGCATCGCAGCGGCGCTGGCCAAAAAGAACAAGCAGCAGGCTGCCATCATCGGCCTGATGAGCTATTTTATGTACCTGACTGCCGGCAACGTCACCCTGACCCAGCTGGGCATGCTGGCAGAGCCTGACCCGATGGTGGGTCTGTACGGCACCGGTCAGTCCACCGTGTTCGGCATCCAGACGGTGGATATGGGCGTGTTCGGCGGCATCCTGCTGGGTCTGGTCTGCGGCTGGGTGTACAACCGCACCTGTGAAAAGCAGTTCAAGGGCATCATCACCCAGATCTACTCCGGCAACCGCTGGTCCTTTACCTGCATGGTGGTCTTTTCCATCCTGTTCGGCTTTGGTTCCTGCTTCTTCTGGCCGCCGGTGCAGAGCGTCATCAGCGCACTGACCGATCTGATCGCCACCTCCGGCAACTTCGGCCTGTTCCTGTACGGCTTCTTGGAGCGCTTCCTCATCCCCACCGGCCTGCACCACCTCATCTACACCCCCTTCCAGTTCTCTGCACTGGGCAACAGCCTGACCGTGGGCGATGCCACCTACACCGGCTCCTACATCGTCATGATGATGGAGTACAGCATGGGTCTGCCCTTCTCGGACGGCATCGTGTGGATGTACACCGGCTTCACCAAGACCTTCGGCTACTTTGGCATCGTGGCGGCCTTCATCTTCTGCGCCCGCAAGGAGAACCGCAAAAAGACCGCTGCCGTTCTGGTGCCGCTGGCCTTTACCGCTTCTCTGGCCTCCATCACCGAGCCGCTGGACTTCATGTTCTGCTTCACTGCGCCCATCCTGTGGGTGGCACACGCCTGCATCTCCGGCCTGTTCATCGTGCTGCTGCACATCTTCCATGTCACCGGCTTTACCACCAACCTCCTCGGCTCGGTGCTGATGAACCTTTCTGCCGGTGCAGATAAGACCAACTATCCCACCCTGTACCTGCTGGCACTGTGCCAGATCGCAGTGTACTTTGTGGTGTTCACCCTGCTGATCAAGGCCTTTAACCTGCACACCCCCGGCCGGGAAGAGGTGAGCACCGAGACCGCGGGGAGCGATGCACCCGCCAAGAAGGCAAGCGTGAAGAACGCTGCCGAGGTCCAGTGCGTCATCGATGGTCTGGGCGGCAAGGAGAACATCCTGTCGGTGGACAACTGCTTCACCCGTCTGCGGGTAAACATCAAGGACCCCGCAAAGCTGGACGAAGCTGCCATCAACAAACTGCCGAACAGCGGCATCGTGAAAAAGGGTACCGATATCCAGATCGTTTACGGTCTGCAGGTAGCCGATATCAAGCGTGCTGTGGAAGCACAGCTGGAAAACCAGTAAACCGCTTTTCCGTGTCCCGGCGGATTGCGCCGGGCTAACCTGAAAAATACAAAAAAGGAGCGTTTATACTATGGTCATTACCATTGCTGGCGGCGGTAGCACGTTTACCGCCGGTATCGTCAAATCCATCGCCCTGCGCCGGGAAGAACTGGAGGTAGACGAGATCCGTCTGTTCGATATCAACAAGGAGCGGCAGGACAAGGTTGCCGTTGTGGTGGACTGGGTCCTGCATAAGGAACTGAATACCGACATCAAGCTGGTGGTCACCACCGATGTGCAGCAGGCTTACACGGATGCCTCTTTTGTGTTTGCCCAGATGCGCGTGGGCGGCTACGCCATGCGTGAGCAGGACGAAAAGATCCCCCTGCGCCACGGCTGCGTGGGACAGGAGACCTGCGGCTGCGGCGGCATGGCCTACGGAATGCGCACCATCTTCCCCATGATCAAGCTGATCGACGATGTGGAAAAGTATGCCAAGAAGGACTACTGGATCCTGAACTACTCCAACCCCGCCGCCATCGTATCCGAAGCCTGCCGCAAGCTGCGCCCGAAGGCACGGATCATCAACATCTGCGATATGCCCATCGCCATCATTGACGTGGTGGCAGCTGCCATGGGCATCCAGAACAAGAAGGAGATCGTTTACGATTACTTTGGCCTGAACCACTTCGGCTGGTTCACCTCCATCCAGTACCACGGCGAGGATCTGATGCCCAAGCTGCGCGCCTACATCAAGGAGAACAAGATCCTTCTGCCGGAAAGCTACCTCAAGGGCATGGGCGCCCTGACCTCCTCCAGCAGCCAGAACCGCCACACCAAGGGCAGCTGGTACTATGTGTGGAAGGGCGAGTACGAGATCATGGAAAACTTCCCGGAGTACCTGCCCAACACCTACCTGAACTACTATCTGCAGGCCAAGGAGTTCGTGGAGCACTCGGACCCGAACCACACCCGCGCCAACGAGGTGGAGGAGACCCGCGAAAAGAACCTGTTCGACGGCATCGACCACTACCTCAAGACCGGCGAGGTGGACGCCAACACCTTCTATGCCGGCAGCCACGGCGACTGGATCGCAGATCTTTCCGCTGCGCTGAAGAACGACACCAAGGCACGCTTCCTCATCATCACCGAGAACCGCGGCGCTATCCCCAATATGCCCTATGACGCAATGGTGGAGCTGCCCGCCTACATCGGCAAAAACGGCCCGGAGGTCATTGCCCGGGACAACATCCCGCTGTTCCAGCAGGGCTTGATGATGCAGCAGCTCAACAGCGAAAAGCTGCTGGTGGAGGGCTGCGTGGAAGGCAGCTACGAGAAGGTGCTGCAGGCCTTTACCCTGAACAAGACTGTGCCCAGCATGAGCGTTGCAAAGGCTATTCTGGACGATATGATCGAAGCCAACAAGGGCTACTGGCCGGAGCTGCACTGAGCAGCCGATTTTCCCGCCGCCGCAGGCATTGCCGCCTGCGGCGGCTTTTTTATGCGCATTGACCTTTGCACAGCAAGGGCTTATAATGAGAAAAAACCAGTAAAAGCGAAAGGAAGCACACCCATGCAAAACCAAGTCCCTGTATCCCAAAACCGCCCGGTCACCGGGCGCTTTGCGCCCAGCCCCAGCGGACGGCTGCATCTGGGCAATCTGGCGTGCAGCCTGCTGGCATGGCTCAGCGCAAAAAGTCAGGGCGGGCGCATCGTGCTGCGCATCGAGGACCTGGACGCCGAGCGCTGCCCCCGCGTCTACGCCGACCTGCTGGAGCAGGACCTTGCATGGCTGGGGCTTACATGGGACGAGGGCGGCAGCACCGGCGGCGCACACGCGCCCTATTACCAGAGCGAGTGCGGGGACATCTATACCCAAAGCTACCGCAAACTGGAGCAGAGGGGGCTGGTGTACCCCTGCTTCTGCTCCCGCTCCCAGCTGCACGCCGCCAGCGCACCCCACACCTCGGACGGCAACGTCATCTACCCGGGTACCTGCCGGGGGCTGACGCCGGAGGAAATTGCGGAAAAGCGCAAAAAGAAAGCCCCTGCCTACCGTCTGATGGTGCCGGACGAGGAGATCACCTTTACGGACGGCTGCATGGGCACCCACACGGAGAACCTGCTGCGGGACTGCGGCGACTTCTACCTGCGCCGGGCAGACGGGGTGTTTGCCTATCAGCTGGCGGTGGTGGTGGACGATGCCCGCATGGGCGTCACCGAGGTGGTGCGCGGGGCAGACCTGCTTTCCTCCACGGCGCGGCAGCTGTACCTGTACCGGCTGCTGGGTTTGCAGCCGCCCCGCTTTGCCCACTGCCCGCTGCTGCTGGCGGCGGACGGGCGGCGGCTGTCCAAGCGGGACGGCGACCAGAGCCTTGAAAATCTGCGGGCAAAATATACCGCCCCGGAGATCATCGGCAAGCTTGCCTTTGCCTACGGCTTGCAGCCGGAGCCTGCGCCCCGCACCCCGGAAAGCCTTGTACCGGACTTTGCGTGGACAAAAGTCCCCAAGCAGGATATCTGCCTGCCCGAGGGGCTGTTCTGAAAAAGGAAATGAAAAAACGACCCCTGTCTGCGCCAAAGGCGCTGACAGGGGTCAATTTTTCTTTTTTAGGCTCTCCGCACCTGCGGCAGCTGACTGCGCTCGAGGGCGGTAAAGGCGCTGTCCAGCGCCAGTGCCAGCAGCGCACCCAAGGCTACGTCAATGCAGCTGTGCTGTTTGAGCAGCACGGTGGAGCAGACGATGGAAACGCACAGCACGGCGGCGGCGGGGCGCATCCAGCGGCGGCGGGGCGCATCAAAAATGCGGCTGCGGTAGTACGCCAGCAGCAGCGTTACCGAGTTGAACACATGAATGGACGGGCAGACGTTGGTGGCGGTGTCGGTGCGGTACAAAAAGCGCACAGTCTGCGCAAAGATATCGCTGCCCGGCACCCAGTAGGGGCGCAGGTCCAGTGCGGTGGGCAGCACGGCGTAGCACGCCAGTGCAATGGTCATGCCGGAGAACAGCGGCAGGCACAGCCGCCAGAAGTCCTCCCGCGGGGCCTTCCACAGCAGATAGAACAGGGTGAAGGGAATCCACAAAAACCATGCAAAGTAGGGGATCACCGCATATTTGCAGAAAGGGATCAGATCGTCCAGACGGCAGTGCACCAGAATGCTGCGCAGGGGGACGTTTGACTCCAGATAGTGAAAAACGGAAAGATAAAATATAGTATACAGCGCCATGAACCCGACCGGGTGGCGCGCAAGCCAGCTGCGTTTCATAGAATAGCCTCCTTTTGCAGAAGAGCAAAGTCTGATAGCATTGAGAAATTATACGCCCGAACGATGAAGATTGCAAGAACGAAAGGTGAAAACTTTGTCAAGTGCTGAAAAAATAATTTGTGGAACTTGTAAAAAATACCATCGTTCTGCTACTGATAATACGAATCAGAGCGGCGGTTTCCTGCAAAAAGAAAAAATCAGATCACACTCTGCTCCAGCCAGCTGCCCCGGCGGAAGCGCAGATAGAAGCACAGCGAGCGGAACACCCAGTCCAGATACATACCCATCCAGATGCTCAGCAGCCCGCCGCCGAAGCACAGCACGGCCAGATAGCAGAAGCCCACCCGGAACGTCCACATGGACACGATGCTCACGGTCATGGTAAACCGGGCATCACCGGCGGCGCGCAGGATGTTGGGCAGGGTAAAGCTGGACGGCCACACGAACAGGGAAACGATGTTGAACCACACCATGATGTCCAGCGCCATGGCCTGCGCCTCCGGCGAGAGGTTGAACAGGGACACTGCGAACCGGTTGGCGAAGAAGAAGGCCGAAAGGTTCATCACCCACGCGCCGCAGTAGGCGGTCAGCATCAGGCGGCGGGAGTAGTACACCGCCTGCTCCTTTTCGCCCGCGCCCAGACACTGGCCCACCACGGTCAGAGCAGCCATGCCCACGGCGTTGGCGGGGATGTTCAGGAAAGTGGTGGTGGTATTGGCTACCGCGTTAGCGGCAATGGCTGCCGTGCCAAGGGTGGAGGTCAGGCTGGAGACCGACAGCTTGCCGATCTGGAACATGCCGTTCTCGATGCCGGCGGGAATGCCGACTTTCAGGATGCGCTTGATGAGGTCGAGGTCAGGCTTCAGGTCGGTGAGGTGGTCGATGCGCAGCGCACAATCCGGCTTCTGCAGCAGGAACATCACGGTGAAGCAGGCAATCATCCGGCTCACGAGGCTGGCGGTGGCCGCACCCATCACGCCCATGCCGAACCGGTAGATCAGGATGGCGTTGCCGCCAATGTTCACCACGTTCATCACCAGGCTGGACAGCATACTGATCTTGCTGTTGCCCTGCGCCCGGAACAGCGCCGCACCGGCGTTGTACAGGCCAATGAAGGGGTAGCTCAGCGCCGAAAGCAGAAAATAGGTCTCGGCGTAGTGCATCACGTCCGCGTCAATGGAGCCGAAGATGCCCCGCAGGATGGCATGCCGCCCGCCGATGACCACCGCCGCCACCAGCACACTGAAGCTGGACAGCACGAATAAAATCTGCGCAGCAGCCGCCTTGGCGTTTTTTGGCTCCTGATGGCCGATGTACTGGCTGGTGACCACCGCGCCGCCGGTCGCCAGTGCGCTCATGATCTGGATCATCAGGGTGTTGAAGCTGTCCACAAGGCTTACGCCGGACACGGCGGCTTCGCCCACCGAGGATACCATTAAGGTATCAGCCAGACCAATGGTCACGCTTAACGCCTGCTCCGCGATCAGCGGCAGCAGCAGCGCCACCAGCGCCTGCCGTGGAAACAGGGGAGTGGATGTGAATTTGGACGATTTCATGCTGTCCTCCGTTGCAAATGACAAAAAAGCTCGAATGCTTCTATCATACAGCGGAAGCTGTCGAAATGCAAGAGGTTGTATACAAGAAAGTGTCAAAAAGCAACAGCCCGCCGCGTTTCGTGCCCTTTACCCATGGGCACAGTTGTGTTAAAATAAGGTTGCAGCCTGCCCCGCTGTGCAGGAGAGGGGCGCTGCCTTGGTAAATGGATAAGGTATGATAAGAAGGTAAAGACCCATAAGGGGGTAAAGTATGCAGCAAACTGCGCACAAGGTCGTTGTCATCGGGCATCGCAACCCGGACACCGACTCCATCTGCTCTGCCATTGCCTATGCAGAGCTGAAAAACAAGACCAGCGATCTGGTTTGCGAGGCCCGGCGTGCGGGCAAGATGAATCAGGAAACGGAATTTGTGCTGAAAAAGTTCGGGGTCACGCCGCCCCGGATGTGCACCGATGTCAACCCTAAAATTCGGGATGTGGATTACCGGCAGGTGCCCGGCATCCCCGGCTCCACCAGCCTGCGCAAGGCGTGGGAGATCATGCGTGACCAGAAGATCGACACCCTCCCCGTGACCAGCGGGGATGACGAATTGCAGGGTGTCATCACGGTGAAGGATATCGCCACCGCCAACATGGACCTGTTCGACACCGGCATCCTTGCCAAGAGCCGCACCAGCTACCGCAATATTCTGGAAACGCTGGGCGCCACCATGGTGGTGGGCAGCGAGGACGCGGAGTGCACCACCGGCCACATCCGCATCGGCACCGCCACCCCGGAAATGCTGGAAAGCAGCATGGAAAAGGGTGATATCGTCATCCTGACCAACCGCTACGAAAGCCAGCTCTGCGCCATCGAGAAGGAGGCTTCTCTCATCATCATCTGCAACGGCGCAAAGGTGGGCCGCACCATCCAGCACATTGCCGCCGAGACCGGCGTAGCCATTATGAGCGCCCCCTGCGATACCTACGCGGCGGCAAAGCTCATCAGCCAGTGCGCGCCCATCTCCTATTACATGACCCGGGACGATATCATGAAATTCACCCTCGTCACCCCGGTGGCAGACGTCACCCGCGTGATGGCAAAGGTGCGTCACCGGTATTTCCCCATTCTGGATGCAGACGGCAAGTACTGCGGTATGATCAGCCGCCGCAATATCATCAACCTGCGCAAGCGCCGCATCATTCTGGTGGACCACAACGAGGCCACACAGGCGGTGGAGGGCTTTGACCAGGCCGAGATTCTGGAGATCATCGACCACCACCGCATCGGCAGTCTGGAGACCAGCGGCCCGGTGTACTTCCGCAACCAGCCGGTGGGCTGCACCGCCACCATCGTCACCCAGATGTACGATGAAAACGGCGTGACCATCCCGCAAAAGACCGCCGGTCTGCTGCTGGCTGCCATCCTTTCGGATACGCTGGTGTTCCGCAGCCCCACCTGCACCCCCGTTGACGTGAACGCCGCCAACCGTCTGGCAAAGATCGCCGGGGTGGACATCAACGAGTTTGCCAACGAGATGTTTGAGGCCGGCGAAAAGCTGGACGGCAAGACCGCCGAGGAAGTGTTCTTGCAGGACTTCAAGGTGTTCATGTGCGGCGATATCCGCTTTGGCGTGGCGCAGGGCAGCTACATGACCCGCAAGAACCTGCAGGCCGCCCAGGCGCTGCTCCAGCCCTATCTGGAGGAGGCCCGCAACAAGCAGAACGTGGAGGACCTCTACATGCTGCTGACCGATGTGCCCAAGGAGGAGAGCGTGGTCATCTGCAACGGGCGCTACGCCGCCGAGGTGCTGACGGATGGCTTCGACACCCAGCCCGCCGCCGATGCCAGCTGGACGCTGCCGGGCGTGGTGAGCCGCAAAAAGCAGTTCATTCCCGCCCTGATGACCGCTTATCAGGAGCTGTAAAGGGACACTGCCGTGTTTGATTTTCTTTCCAAAAAGGATCGCACCCCGCCCGCACTGCCGGAAGGCACGGAGCGGCGGCGCTACATCATCACCGGGCAGGTGCAGGGAGTGGGTTTCCGCTATCGTGCGCGGTACGCCGCGCAGACCCTTGACCTGACCGGCTGGGTGCAGAACGAGGACGACGGCAGCGTGACGCTGGAGGTGCAGGGCGACCCGGACAAGTTCATGTCCCTGTTCGCCATGATCCAGAAAAGCGACTATATCCAGATCACCGGCATCCGCCAGAAGGACATCCCGCCTGACCCGTGGGAGCGCGGCTTCTCGGTGAAGGGGTATTAAGGAACGGAATAGAAACAGAGCGCCTGACACTGCGGTGTCAGGCGCTCTGTTTTATCATATTATATTTTTACCCCAGCACCTTGAGGGGGGAGTTTTCCACCCACAGGGTATGATCCAGCAGGCGGGTGACGGCAAGCCGTCCATTTGCCGTTACCCGGGCGGGGTCGAGGGCGTAGAAGTCGCTCTCGGTCAGGTTTTCCGGGTCGGCGGTGGGGGAGATGCCCGCCACGCATACCCAGTGTCCGTAGGTGCTGCTGGTGGCAATGTGGGGGTAGTTCACCTCGCTCCAGCCGGAGGAAGTCAGGTGGTATTCATAAGTAGAGGTGCGGTTCGTGTGGCGCTTTACCCCGCTGACTGTGGTGTTTTTCAGGTGCACGATCACCGGATGCCCGGCGGAAAGCTCGCTGTACAGCTTTTTCAGGCACTCGGCGCGGGTGCCGGAGTACCCGGTGTAGCCCGCTGCCGACCACACTGCACCGTTCGACCACATTCCGCTGCCGGAGCACACCTTGCCGTCCAGAATGGTGCGGGCGTAGCGCAGCGCGTACAGGCTGCACTTGCCGGCAGTCTGGTTGCCGATGGAAAGGATGTGGCTGGTGTCAAAGCTGAGCAGCCGGATGCCGTTTTTCTCTTTCAGTTCAGCGGCGTGGGCACGGGGCAAAAAGGCGCACAGCAGCAAAACCAGCGCCAGAACTGCCGCCGCCAGCCGCTGTGCCGCGCGGGCGGGACAGTGTTGCATGGGTACTTCCTCCAAGTTCGTTTCAATCTGGACATGATTTTACCACTAAAACGTGGTGAAAATGTGTAAAAAGGCAAAATAATGGGGAAATACCCTCCCAGAGGGAGCTGGCGCGGCGCAAGCCGCGTCTGAGGGAGCTAACGCCTGAAACACAACATATGTCCAAATTTAAGTGCTCCCGCACCCGGCAAAACCGCGCCGCCGGGGCAGGGAAAAGATGATTCTGTGAATTGTAGACAGACTTTATTCCGGAATATATCAGAACTGCAACAAATCCCGCTTATTTTCATCATTTTCACGAAACTGCTTCAGGAAGTTTAGCGATATTCCCGATTGACAAAACCGTCAGGTGTCGGATATAATCAGGGCAGAAAGGCAACGATGGTTGCGAAAGCCTTTCGAGAAAAAAGAAACATATCCACAAAAAACGCTGATTGGAGGGATACCCCTATGAAGAAACTGTCAAAGATCGTCGCTCTGCTGCTTGCAGGCGCAATGGCTATGGTGATGCTCACTGCCTGTTCCGGCGGCGGCAACACTGGCAGCATGAAAGAGGACACAACGGCTGAGGATAAGGTTCTGGGCAAGTACAGCACCAGCACTGCAAGCGTAGATAATAACAAAGCCCTGAAGGCTGAAGCAGAAAAGTTCTTGGATGAGAAGATCAATGCTTCTGGCAGCATCTTTGGTTATAAGTTCGTTCTTGGCGGCGAAGTAAAGGGTAAGGACAAAGAGTATCTGACGGTTCTCGTGGCGACGAACTTCTCCTATGAGGATACGATACTGGGTCTCATTCTGAACGAGATCTCGAAGAAGGTCAATACCGATACAAATGTCAATATCAACCAGAATGGCGCTTGGACAGACATTGGCGTTGTTGTCAAGGGAGATAGCAAGCATAGCTACATGGCAATTGCGTTCAAGGTCAAGAACCCCAACTACCACAAATAAGTAAAGAATCATCAGTCCTTTCTTCCCCGGAGAGCACCCGCCCTCCGGGGCTTTTTTTGTATCCAACAGGCTGGCGTATCTGCTCAAAAACAACTGGAAAATCTAGGCAGTCTGTACATTGACCGGGGGAGGGAGATGTTGTAAAATGAACATAGATCATCCGGGCTTTTGGGGCGCGGATAAAGTCTGTAAATTTTTTATTTGGAGGAATCTAACATGAAAAAGATGAAACGTCTTGTGGCTGTTCTTCTGGCCGGTATCATGGCACTGGCAATGCTCACCGCTTGCGGCGGTACGCCCGGCACCCCCGGCAGCTCAGAGTTTGAGACTAAGGTTGAGCAGGCCTATATGGCAAAACTGAATGAGACTTTTGGTGTGAATTTCGATAACGATGACGCCATCAAGAAGCTGGCTGTCGATTACCTTCAGGAGGTAAGCGGTACAGAGACTCTGAATAAGGATACACTTTGGAAAGCAGAAAAGCTGAGTGCAAATACCGTGAATGAGGTTATGGTCTGCTTCGACACGGCGCAGTCCACCAACGAAAAGTATGTGAAGTTCTACTATGAAGCGGACAAGGCAGAGACTATTACGCCGGATAAAATGAACCTTGACGTTCTGAAAGCCACTTGGGATGTTGTTAAGGCCGCAGCAGCTTCTCAAAATAAGGAAGTCGAGCTTACTGCGCTGGGCGTCGGCGCAAAGACCATCGGCGACAAGACCTATGTTGCCATCGGCTTTGGAATTAAAGCTGCACAGTAATTGAATCACCCCGCCCCGGAGAGCACCCGCTCCCCGGGGCTTTTTTTCGCCTTTTTGTGACAAACCCCGCCCGCTGTGGTACAATAAAAGGGTATCGAACTCACACAGAAAGGACGTTTCCATGCAGCTGTTTGAACTGGTCAGCCCACGGCTGTTCCGCCCGCTGGCGGGGCCCAACCGGGCGTTTTATGCAGAGCTTTTGCTGCTGCTCTGGGAGGAGTGCCGCCATACGGCAGATTACAGCATTTCCCGCGCCGAAGCCGTCTCCCGCGCCGAGGATTATTTTGCCGCGCTGGCAAAGCCGCTGGCGCTGGATGCCGACGGCGCGGGCGATGAGGACGAGCAGCCCACCCGCGACCCCCACACGCTGGCGGTGGGCTTTTTGCTGCGTCTGCGCCGCACCGGCTGGCTGGAGGAGCAGCCCGGCAGTTATGAGAGCGAGCCGACCTTTGCCTTTATGCCGGAAGTCACCCCGCTGCTGGATGCGCTGGAAGAGATATTGAACCCCCGGGTGGTCACCTACACCGGCAAGCTGTATAAGGCGTGGCAGCTGCTGGGCAGCATCGGGCAGGAAAAAAGCCCCTACGAGAACGTGCTGCGGGAGGTGGCGGCAGACCTTGAGACTTTGAACAAGTCCCTGCGTGCCCTCAACGCTTCCATCGGGCATTATATCGACCGCCTGACCCATAACCGCACCCCGCAGGAGGTGCTGGAGCTGTTCGACCAGTACGAGGAAAAGGTGGTGGCGGCGGCCTACCATCGCTTTAAAACCAGCGATAACCTGTTCAATTACCGCGCCTATCTGGAAGAAGAGCTGGACGACTGCGAGCAGAACCAGCTGCCGCGCTTAGCGCTGGATTACGCCCGGGTGGAGCGCTGCGCCCCCGGCGAAGCTGCGCCCCGGGTGCGTGCCCTCATCCAGCAGCAGCGGGACGCGCTGGAGGAGATGAGCACCCTGATGAAGGAGATCGACGCCAGCCACATCCGCTACCGCAAGCGTGCGGTGCAGCGGGCACAGTTTTTGCTGCTGAGCGACCGCTCGGCGCAGGGCAGCGTCACCGCCCTGCTGCGCCGCTATGCGGAGGACATCCGCAGCCCGGAGCAGCTGTTTGAACCGGACGACGGCCCGGTGGCGGCGCGGCTGCACCTGTACCCGGCGGCAGTGTTCGGCGCAAAGCCGCTGTATCCCCCCGCCGCGCCCCGCACCGAAGCACCTCTTGCCCCGGTGCGCACCGAACCCCTGGACCCCGACCGGCTGCGGCAGGAGCAGCAGCTGCTGCTGGATTACGCCCGCCTTGCCGTCACCGAGGAAAACGTGGCGCTGCTGGCGCGGCAGGCACTGGCAGCCCGCGGGCAGGTGAACGCCTCCACCCTTGTGGAGGAATACCCGAACGATTTTACAGGCATCATCGGCCTGCACACCTATTCCCAGTCGCCGCACCGGGAGTATGATATCACCCTGACCGGAAACTGGGTGGAGCGCGGCGGCTTCCGGTTTCAGGATTTTGTCCTGACCCGCCGCAAGGAGGTAAACACGGATGGCAACCATTGATCTGCTGGAAGAGACCGCAAACTATCTGCTCAACCACTGCTTTGTGCTGGGCTGCGTAGAGGAACAGCGGGCAAAATATCTGTATATTCAGGACCACCTCAACGAGGTGCGCGCGGTGTTCAAGCCCTTGGGCTACGCGGTGCTGTTGTACCCCGCGCCCATGCAGGCGGCGGCGCTGGTCAACGAGCACGAGGGCAGTCAGGCACGGCTGCTCAAATACGAAAGCATCCTGCTGCTGGTGCTGCGGCTTTTGTACCTGCAAAAGCGGGAAAGCCTTGCCGCCAACGCAGACGAAGTGCTGGTGACCGTAGAAGAGGTGCAGGCAGAGCTGCAAAAGATGAACCTGCCCCGCAAGCTGGATCAGCAAACGCTGGAAAAGCTCATGCGCACCCTGCGCCGGTACAATCTGGCGCGTCCGGTGGGACGGCTCTCCGGGCTGGACAGCCGCATCGAGGTATTTCCCACGGTGCTGCTGGCGCTGCCGGACGCCGACCTTGCGGATGCCGCCGCCGAGAGCGCCCGCACCCGCACCGAACTTGGTCTGTACGAGCGCCCGGAGGGCGCAGACATGGAAGCAGGGGAGGTGGAAGCATGATCGAACTCAAGCGCCTGAAACTCATCAACTGGCACAACTTTGAAAATACCACCTTCGACTGCGCCCGCCTGACCTATATGATCGGCGTGAACGCCGTGGGCAAGACCACCATTCTGGACGCCATCCGCTACTGCCTGACCACCAACCGCAACTTCAATGCGTTGGGCAATAAGAAAAGCGGACGCACCCTGCAAGGCTCTGTCCACGCCAAGCAGCGCGGCGAAAACGCCTACCGCCGCCCGGGGCACACCGTGGCGTATATCGGGGCAGAGTTCTGGGACAGCGTCAAGCACACCAGCTTTGTCATCGCGGTGCGGGTGGAGTCCGAAGGCCCCATGCAGGAGCTGCACCCCGGCGACCAGACGTGGTATATCTCGGAGGACGGCATCACGCTGGAACAGCTGCCCTTTATCGACCCGCGCACCGGTGCGCCCAGCGCCAAGGAGGACTTCAAGCCCGCCGAGGGGCGGCTTTCCTACACCCGCAGTCCCAGCGAAGCGCGGGACCGCATCTGCCGCGCACTGGGCATCGGACGCGCAGCCAGCCCGCTGGGCAAAAAGTTCAACGAGGTGTTCCAGATGGGTACCAGCATGGACGAGATCCCGAATTTCCGGGAGTTTCTGTACCAGTACATCCTGCCCCAGCCGGAGCTGGACTTGGAAGCCTTGCAGGGCGACCGCTTGGAGCTGGAAAACCTGCACGCCGTTCTTGCCGAAGCCCAGACCCGCGCCGATGCGCTGGACGAGATCGTCCGCTATGGCCGTGAAGCCACCGAAAAACAGACCGAAGCCCTTGTGAACCGGGGGGCCGCCCTGCTGGCGCGGGCTGCTGCCGATGCCGGGGAAAAGGCCGTCTGGCAGGAGCGGGTAGACGCCGGACGCCGCCAGCAGGAAACGCTGCACACCCGCTACGCCGAAGCCAAGACCGCCGAAGCGGAAGCCCGCCGCGCCTACCTAACCGCCCACAGCGCCGCCGGTGCCAGCGGCGAGGGGCGCGCACTGGACGCCCTCAACGAGGAGCTGGCGCACCGGCAGACCGCACTGGATGCCGCCGCCCGCCGCGCCGACACCGCTGAAAAAGCCGCCGAAAAGACCGGCAACCTGCTGGCGGTGCTGCGCCGCAGCGGCTTTGCCGCCGGACAGAAGATGGCCGACCTGACCCCTGACACCCTGCCTGCCCTGACCGACTGGCTGACCGCACAGGAAAAGCCGCTGGAAGAAGCCTATTTTGCCGCCCGGCAGCACACCGCCGCCTTGCAGCGGCAGCAGACCGAGAAACGCGCCGAGCTGGATGCCGTATCCGGTGGCAAATGGGTGTACCCCCACGGGGACGCCGCCACCCGGGTGCGGGACGCCGTGAATGCCGAGCTGAAAAGCCGGGGCATGGAGCCGGACGCCCGCATCTTCTGCGAGCTGCTGAACGTGGAGGACGAGAGCTGGCAGGACTGCGTGGAAGCCTGTCTGGGCGACCGCCGCTTTGATATCCTTGTGCCGCCCGCCCACTACGCCGCCGCAAAGAGCGCCTTTGTGGCGCTGAAGGATAAGGTTGGCCCCATCAGCCTGCTGGACACCCCGGGTCTGCGCAAGGCCAATCGCCGCGCCGACACCGCCCCCGCCGACAGTCTGGCGGCACAGGTCACCAGCGAAAACCCGCTGGCCGCGCAGTACGCAGACACCATCCTGCGCCGCATCGTCTGCTGCGACACCCCCGACACGCTGGAAAACTATCTCGACAGCGCCACCCGGGATCTTTTGCGCCACCACCCCTTCCGGTTGGAGCGTCTGCGCACCCCGCAGCGCTATATCGGTCTGGAAGCCCGCCGCGCCCGCGCCGGGGCACTGGCAGGGGAGATGAACGCCCTTGCTGAAGAAGTACGCGCCGCCGCACAGGCAGAGCAGAACCTGAAAGCCGCATACAGCCAGTACCAGACCCTTTTGCGCGGCACAACGCTGGAAGAACTTGCCGCCTTGTGGGACGCCCGCGCCGCCCTGACCGCCGCCCGCGCGGCGGTGGACGAGCAGGCCGCAAAGCTGGCCGAGTGCCGCGAGAATCCGCTTTTGCAACAGCTGTATAAAGAGGAAGAGGTGCGCGAAGCCGCATGGGAAGCCGCCCGCACCGCCGTGGAGCAGACCGGCGGTGACCTGCGCGTATGCGAAAAACAGATCTCCTCCTGCGAGGCGGAGCAGCAGAAGGCGGTGGACACCGCCGAAAAGAGCGCACAGGCCGCCGAGAGCTTTTTTGCCGCCCATCCGCTGGTGGAGCCGCTCTCCCGCAGCCGTCAGCAGGCGCTGACCGGGCCGGATAAATCCCCCCGCGCCGCCGCGCAGGCTGCCGAAAAGGCACAGGCCAAGCTGGACGATGCCCTGACTGTCTACCTGAACAGCACGCTGGAACCGGCGCAGCGGGAATACAACCGGCGCTACGTCTGCGATTATCCTCTGGGGCTTGCCGGGCTGGAACAGTACCGCGCCCAGCATGAGAGCCTTGTGCGCATCGACCTGGAGCGCTACGCCGCCCGCCTGGAGCAGGCGCAGCGGGACTGCAAGGACCGCTTCCGCAAGGATATCCTGTTCCGCATGAAGGACGATATCTTCAACGCCCGGCGGCAGTTCCGGGAGCTGAACAAGGTCATGGAGCAGCTGACCTACGGCGAGGAAGTCTACCGTTTTGAGCTGGAGCCCAGCCGCGACCCGCAGCTGGCGGCGTTCTATCAGGTCATCGTGGACAAGGGCAACCAGCAGATGACCGAGGGCGACTCTCTGGACAACCTTGCCGCCACCGCCGACCCCGCCTACGAGCGTCAGGTGGACGAGCTGATGGAAAAGATCATGGCGGATGTGGACGAGAACACCCGAGCCCGGCAGGAGGGACGCACCGCCGCCGGTGCCACCCTTTCGGACTATGTGGACTACCGCACCTATCTGGACTACGATATCAAGGTGACCAATCAGGTCACCGGGCAGCAGGCGTATCTGTCCCGCGTCAGCCGCGATTCCTCCGGCGGCGAGAATCAGGCACCCTTCTATGTGGCCATCTGCGCAAGCCTTCTGCAAATTTACCAGAAGAGCGAAAACAGCATCCGTCTGGTGCTGCTGGACGAAGCGTTCAGTAAAATGACCAGCGACCGCATCCGCCCCATGATGGAACTGTTCCGCCGCCTGCAATTGCAGGTGCTGCTCATCTCCACCGTGGAAAAGAGCACCGCCATCCAGCCCTACTGCGATATCACCTACTCCATCGTCCGCCACGGCGATGCCAACGCCATCGCGCCCTTTGTCCGCATTGCGGCAGAATGATGCAAAACGGAGCTTGACATAAAAAATAAACTTTGCTATACTGTTTTTCGCTCATCGGAGGGCTGTTTCAACGTAATTGAAGGGCCGGATAAGATGTCATCGTTCGTGCTTCCCGGAGGCTGTGGGCACCGTAGTGCCGCAGCAGAAGAGGGAACGCACCGGAGCGATGGTTCTTATCCGGCCTTTTTGCATATGTGAAGTTCAAAAAGGAGAAGCTATGCCAAAGGAAACCATCCAATTGTCCGATCATTTTACCTATTCCCGCCTGCTGCGGTTCGTGCTGCCCTGCATCGGCACCATGCTGTTCACCTCCGTCTACGGCATCGTGGACGGCCTGTGCGTTTCCAACTTTGTGGGCAAAACGGCCTTTGCGGCGGTCAACCTCATCATGCCGCTGCCGCAGCTGCTGGGCACTGTCGGCTTTATGCTGGGCACCGGCGGCAGCGCCATCGTTGGTATCACGCTGGGCGAGGGTAACCAGAAAAAAGCCGACCGCTATTTTACCATGTTTCTGCTGGCAGCGCTCATCTCGGTCAGTGTGCTGGCCGTGCTGGGCATCCTGCTCCTGCGCCCAGTCGCCGAGCTGCTGGGCGCAAAGGGCGAGCTGCTGGACTACGCCGTGCGCTACGGGCGCATCCTGATGCTGGCGCTGCCGCCCTTTGCGCTGCAAAATATGTTCCAAAGCTTTTTCGTCACCGCCGAAAAGCCGCTTCTGGGCTTCTGGTTCACCGTAGGTGCAGGCTGCACCAACATGGTGCTGGACGTGGTGATGGTGGGTATGCTGCACTGGGGCGTGGAGGGCGCTGCCGTTGCCACCCTTATCAGCCAATTGGTGGGCGGCGTGCTTCCGGTGTTCTACTTTATCGACCACGGCAATACCAGCCGCCTGCACCTGTGCAGAACACAGTTTTACGGCCGCGTGCTGTGGGATGCCTGTATCAACGGTTCTTCTGAGCTGATGACCAACCTTTCCATGTCGCTGGTCAATATCCTGTATAACTTCCAGCTGCTGCGGCTTGCCGGAGAAAACGGCGTGGCGGCTTACGGCGTCATCATGTACGCTGCCTTCCTGTTTGTGGCGGTGTTCGTGGGCTATGCCGTGGGCAGCGCACCCATCGTCAGCTTCCATTACGGCGCGCGCAACCATGCCGAGGTGCATAACCTCTACCAGAAGAGCCTGCGCCTCATCGCCGTGGTAGCTGTGAGCATGACCGCCGTATCCATGGTGCTCATTCCCTATGTGGCGCGCATCTTTGTGGGCTACGATGCTCAGCTGCTGGCGCTGACCAGCCGCGCCTTCCGGCTGTATGCGCTGAGCTTCCTCATCATGGGCTTCAACGTGTATGCGTCCTCCTTCTTCACAGCGCTGGGGGACGGCGTGACGAGTGCTCTCATCTCTTTTCTGCGCACCCTGCTGTTCCAGCTTGCCGCGCTGCTCCTGCTGCCTGCCCTGTGGGGCATTGACGGCGTGTGGCTGGCTGTCACCGCCGCCGAACTGGCCGCACTGGCGGTGAGCGTGTATATGTTCGTGACAAAAGACCAAAAATTCCATTACCGTCATGGTTGACGCGTAATAACAAGAAAGCCGCCGGGACCCCGGCGGCTTTCCTGTTATTTAAAGGTGTATTCCACCAGCTGGCAGTTCTTGATGCCCGCAGCGGCATATTCCTCGTTGGTCATATCGTAAAAATAGGAGTGCACCACCCGGGCGATGCCGTTGTGCGCTACCAGCAGGTAGGTCTTGCCGGTGTCCGCCTTCAGCTCGTCCAGCAGGTTGTAGATGCGCTGTGCCAGCTGCATCATGCTTTCGCCGCCGTCATAGCGGTCGGCAAAGTGGGTCTTGGAGATGCGGAACTCTGCACCGTCCCGGGGCGTGCCCTCGTATTTGCCAAAGCACTGCTCCCGCAGGCGGGGCTCGCAGCGGGCGGGCAGACCGGTAGCGGCGGCAATGGCCTTTGCGGTGTCGGCGGCGCGGGAGAGGGGAGAGTACAAGATCTCGTCGATGTGCAGGCCGCTGTCCCGGACAAGCTCGCCCAGCTGCCGCGCCTGCTGCTGCCCGCGGACGGTCAGCGGGCTGTCGGTCATGCCGCAGATCTTATTTTCCACGTTCCATACCGTCTCGCCGTGGCGGGTGAAATAGATATTATGCATAAAATTACTCCTTACAGCTTGTGCAGGGTGCCGTCCGGCAGCAGACAAACGGTGTCTCCCTCGTCGATGCCAAGACATGTCAGCTCCCTGTCCGGGTAGGGCAGAATGCGGGCAGCCCCGGCGGCATCGGTCAGGGTCACATCGCACAGCACCGGCTGCCCGGCGGGCAGCTCCTCGCAGCCGTACAGCTGCTCGTCAATGCGCAGCACGCGGTATTCCGGCATGGTACAGCCCCTCCTTTGTGTTTTTCCTTATTATATAGCACCCGGGGGCTTTGGTGCAAGGGGGAGCGGACTGAGAGGGTTTATTCTCCCCCGCTTGACAGCGACGCGGAGAAATTGTTACAATACAGTTACGACTGCAAACCACGCGGAGGGGTTCATGAATATTACGGAACTGCGGTATCTGGTAGCCATCATGAAATGGGGGTCGGTGTCGGCGGCGGCAAAGCAGCTGTACGCGGCGCAGCCCAACGTCAGCAAGGCGCTGAAGAATCTGGAAGAGGAATACGGGTTGCGCATCTTCGAGCGCTCCTCCACGGGTATGATCCCCACCGAGCAGGGCAAACGGTTCATCCGGCAGGCGCAGCGGGTGCTGCAGCAGGTGGACGAGCTGAAGCAAGAGGCGCACCAGCAGCGCAGCTGCGCCGAGCTGCGGGTGGTGCTGACCCATGCCACCTACGCCTCCTATGCGGCGGTGGATTTTTTGCAGCAGGCAGCCCGCAACGAGCAGCTGCGGGTGCATATCCGGGAGAGCGGTGCCATTGAAGCTTTGGACTTTGTGCTGCGGCAGGGCTACCACATAGCGCTGCTGCGCTATGCCGCCGAGGACGAGGACTACTATCTGCGCTACTGCCAGCGCCACGGTCTGCGGCAGGAGCCTATCATGGAGTTTTCCTACCTGCTGCTCACCAGTCAGGACAGCCCGCTGGCGCGGCGGCAGGTGCGCGAGCTGGACGAGCTGAACGATTACATCGAGGTGCTGCACGGCGACACTCATCTGCCCGGGGAGGAGAGCACCGCTTCCCGCTGGGAGGTGAACCCCAACCGCCGTATCCATGTGTACGAGCGGTGCAGCCAGTTCTCCATTCTGCAAAACCTGCCCACGGCCTATATGTGGTCGTCTCCCATGCCGCAGCGCGCGCTGGAGCAGTACCATCTGGCGCTGCATAACTGCCCGGCGCAGAAGCAGCAGATGCGGGATGTGCTGGTATACCCGGAGCGGGAGCCCTTGCAGCCGGAGGAGCAGCTGTTTGTGCAGTTGCTGCACAAGCAGGCGGATGCCACCATCAAGGACAGCGGGTGGAAGAAGATTTGAAATGCGCGCCGCGTCTTCCGGGTTGCGGCACCCAGCATCCGCATCGTGCCTTGGGCGGCACGCGCGTCTTGCTGGCCGCTGCCCCAACAACTCCTCCCTGTTTCCGCCGCTGGCGGC
>OHTZ01000602.1_pt1 | contig 22512 bp, 14 predicted proteins | sample 1579011 | NCBI WGS metagenome assembly OHTZ01 (sample SAMEA3879603, study PRJEB24766) | human gut metagenome | biome: human-associated habitat; feature: feces | place: USA | collected 1985/1987
ATTCCGTGGCTTCGGTGAGCACGTTGAAACGGAACTCGTATCGTTCGGCGAGGAAGTCGCCGAGGGAGGATTCAAGGCTGGCGGCTTTTAGGGATGCTACCTCACGGACGGCGGGTGCGGCCTCCGGTAAGGAAGTACGATGGGTATCCGACGTTTTGTCCGTATGACGTTTTTCATTCCACCGACAGACGGCGGCATGCGCGATTTTCTTGAAGTCCATAGGCTTTGTGTTTTCTGTTATGTTTTCCACTTGCAAATATACGACATGAAAAAGCCTTTGTCAAGCCCTTCACCGTAACGCGTTGAAAACCAATGCAACTGCAAATTCGTTAAAAACAGTTTCATGCGGACAACCCGTTTTCCGGTGAAATCCCGGTGAAGGATTGTACGATAGAAAGTTCACCTTAAAACGTTGGTACAGAAGAGGTCTGAAGGAAGCGAACCTTTTCGGGAGAAAAACTGTTTGTGGGAGGTGGGACAGTAAGGATATAAATCCGGAAAACATCCGTACTTTCCCTTTATCCCGTTTTCAGCAGGGAAGAGTCTGTAAGACGGAGTCAGCACCTCCGAAAATCGTTCTCAGAAGATTGAAGAATCGTTTGCAGCAGAACGGAAAATCATATGGCGCAGAATGTATACGGGCGGTTTCACATGCTATAGGGTAACATTGTCGGTTGCAACCCAAACATAATAAACAAATCTCCATGAAAACTAATAAAAATCACCACCAAACTTGTTCCCCATCCTCATGCCCATATTCCCGAATCGGATGTTTCCCTGACAACGACCGAGCAGGACAGACAGACTATGAAAATCTGAAAAAGATGTTCGGTGACAGGCTTCGGGATATGAGTAAACACTATGCCGAACATAAAGATTTGAACGATTATCTACGCTACAAAAACCGAGCAAAACAGGCAGAGAAAAAATCGCAAGTCCAATCCGTAAGACGGATGCCACAACCGCAGCCGAAGAAGACCTTAAAATCGATGGCGTTTCACACATTAGTTGGTTCAGGCAAAAGAAAGACGAATTTATGAAAGCGTTAGGTTTACCAACAAGCAAAAGACAAAATCGAGGAATGAAATTATAAAATCAACTTCCTAAGTCACAATAATTTGCCCATTATAAAGCTTTTATTACAACTTTTTTGTACTTTTGTAGTCGGGTGGAGGGCTACTCTATCCAAGACATAAGAAAGAAGAAGAAGAAGCGTTATGCTTATCTTGTACTTGAAAACGTAGGAAATTTTCAAATTGACGCAAGGGATAGCATAGTGGTTCTTACGCTATAGCGTGGGCTGCTATTGTTACATCTGCGTCAAAGGCTTCCTACAACCTTCAAGTTAAGTGTGGCTTGCAGTTCCACGCTTGAACCGAAGTGCAATTTATATCTATCTGATATATAACTGTCAAGTGTTATTTGTGCGTTAATTTGATACCGTAAAGTTCCCACAAAGCTATAATATTCAAAAATAATCCCTCCCCTATATATTGGAGTAAAATATGGTCTTCCTTACTCCAAACAGAGTATACGCCATAAATTTATGTTTCTAAAATTGATGTTTTAATCACTTTTTTGTGCTTTTCCTACAATATATAACCTTTTGAATCAAATATATTCCTAGATAATTTGTACCTTTGTAATCATATTGGATAGGCATATAAACATGGAACGTAAATTACTGAACAGAATCAAAGTCGTTCTCGCAGAGAAAAATAAAAGCAATAAATGGCTCTCAGAACAATTGGATAAAGATCCTGCCATAATCTCCAAATGGGTTACCAATACAACACAACCCAATGTGGAGACGTTAATTCAAATATCCAAAGTATTGGGTGTAACTGTGGATGACTTGTTGAGAACGGAATAATAAATTTATGGAAGCAGTCAAATTATATAAATATCTAGATTTTACCGGTGGATTGATGATGCTACATTATAGTAATCTTCAATTTACCAATGCTACGCAGTTGAACGACCCGTTTGATTGTCACCCATCGTTAATTGATTTTTCTAATGTTCCGAAAGAAGCCTGTGGTGGATGGACTCCGGAAATAATTGAAGAATTGAGAAGAGATCCATTTCGTAGAACCAGAGAAGAGGTGTGGATATGTAGCCTCTCCAAAATACATGATTCAATCTTGATGTGGAGCTATTATAGCAAGCACAAAGGCATCTGTGTTGGTCTGGATATGGAGAAAGCCCAAAAGTATCTTTCGAGAATATATGGAAAAATCATGATTAGTTGTTCTGTGGTGGAAGTACAATATAAGGATATTGTAGAGAAGCCTGATTATTTCAGGGATGCAAAAGATTTTTTCCATTATCAGTTGTCCACAAAGGCAAAGGCTTGGGAACATGAACAAGAGGTCAGACTGTTTATTTTAGACCCTTGGCCGACATATATGAGTTTATTGCCGAGGCAAAATGATGATAAGGGACCGATTGATTGGAAAGAGGTTCGAGCTTTTTCAGAAATCGGAGGAGAGTGCTTTGAGTCTGTTTATCTAGGAATTAATATGGATACAGATGAGAAATCAAAAATAATAAGCGTTGCACGAAAGCTTAATCCTGATATTAAGATTTACCAAATGGGAATTGATGCAAATGCTTTTAAGTTGAATACTGAACTGATAAAATAGTAAAATGGCTAAGAAACAGAATAAACCGGTAAAGGAAGAAACCCTGGAAACGATACTTTTCAATTGTCGTAACAGTCTGCGTGGGCGTGCAGCCATGACAGACAAACGCGACTTGCTGTTGACCCTTGTATTTTTGAAATTCATAGGAGAACGGTTCAAACAGCAAAAGGAGAAAATCAGACATGAGATAGTGGAAGTGCAGGGCATTAATGATACGGATTTCATTGAACTGCAATTGTCTCGTCCCAATCAATATATGCAGGACGGAGTGTTTTTTCTAACAGATGAAACATTTTGGGACGAGCTGATTCTCACATCGCCTACCGGTATGGCTATCGCTTTCGATACGGCTATAAAAACTCTGGACGACAACGAACCTAAATTGAAGAATGCTCTTCCGCAGCAGATTTTCACGAAAACAGCCCTTGAACCAGGAGTTCTGAAAAGCGTAGTGGATGAAATAAACAAGATAGACCCACAGAAATTCAATGACCACGACCTTATAGGACGTGTATATGAGTATTTTTTGCAGGCTTTTTCCATCAACGCAGATAAAGAGGAAGGAGAATTTTATACGCCACACTCTATCGTAGAGCTTATCGCCTCACTTATTGAACCTTTTGATGGGACTGTCTATGACCCTTGTTGTGGTTCTGGAGGTATGTTTGTTCAAGCTGCAAAGTTCATAGAGGCTCACGGCGGAAATACGAAAGCCGTCAATGTGTATGGGCAAGAATCAGAACCGGCAACCTATCGTCTTGCGAAGATGAACTTGGCTATCCGAGGCATCTCCTACCATTTGGGCGATAGAGCCGTGTCTACATTCTCCGATGACCAGCATAAGGAACTCAAGTTTGATTATATCATGGCGAATCCGCCGTTCAATTTGAAGAAATATGCCGAATACGGAGGTTTTGAAACCGATCCCCGGTGGCAAGGCTATGGAGTGCCTCCTACCAGCAATGCCAACTATGCGTGGATTCTTCATATTCTTAACAAATTGAATGTCAGTCGTGGAATAGCGGGTTTCCTACTTGCTAACGGAGCTTTGGATGACAGCGATACGCAGGAAATACGTAAACAGCTAATCGAAAGCGACAAAGTGGAGGCTATTATCGTTTTGCCACGAAACATGTTCTATTCTACCGATATATCCGTCACTCTTTGGATATTGAACAACAACAAGAAAGGCGGACCATGGCATGGAAGGCAACTTCGTAACCGCACAGGTGAGATTCTGTTCATCGACTTGCGGACTTGGAACAGTAATATATACGAGAAGAAATATGTTCGTCTGGCAGAAGCGGACATAGACAGAGTACGTCAAATATATTTCAACTGGCAAACCGAAAATTTTGCAGAATATGCCGAGCCGGAATTGTACTATGCTGCGCATCGTGACGAAATTCAGGAAAAGGGATATTCCCTCGTACCCTCCAGATACATTGAGTTTGTAGATCGAGATACGGAAATAGACTATCAGTCTGCTCTTTCCGAAATGAGTCATAAATTTGATGCGCTGAAGAAGAGATGGGATGCAAACGAAACGGAACTCGTAAACGCTTTCAAAATTTTAGGGTATGGAAAAGAATAAGTTGCAACATCATAATATAACAACCGATACACTCTTTGATGACATTCAAAACATCATAGAACAAGGCCGTCAACAGGCATACGCGGCAGCCAATCAAATTACGGTACTTACCTATTGGCATATCGGGCGTCGTATAGTGGAAGAAGAACAGCATGGAGAAGCTCGTGCGCAGTATGGTACTCGGTTGATTAAAACATTGGCAGAACAGTTGATGCCTAAATACGGCAATACGTTCAGCAAGCGAAATCTGGATTACTTTCGTCAATTTTATCTGTGTTTCAGTGATTTGGAAATTGTGAACGCGTGCGTTCACAATTTGACATGGACGCATTTCCGCACAATTATACAAGTTGCAGACCCTAAGGCCAGGGAGTGGTATGCGAAAGAGGCATCGGAACAGATGTGGAGTTCAAGAACTCTTCGTCGGAATATCGGTACACAATACTATGGCCGCCGTATGGCTTGTATAAGAGAAGGATTGGCTTTACCATCTCCCGATATTGAAGCCAATGATCCATTGGAGTATATAAAGAGTCCGGTGGTTGCCGAGTTTTTGGGCTTCCGCAAGGATAGCAAATATGACGAGAGCCAATTGGAACAAGCCTTAATAGACCATCTGCAACAATTTATCATGGAATTAGGACGCGGGTTCGCTTTTGTCGACAGACAGAAACATATTTCAACAGATACCGGTGATTTTTACATTGACCTCGTATTCTATAACATCAAGCTCAAGCGTTATGTGCTGTTTGAATTGAAAACACATCCTCTGACACATGCGGATGTGGGACAATTGGACATGTATATACGGATGTATGATGACCTTGTAAAAGATGAGAATGACAACCCAACCATAGGTATATTGCTTTGCACTGAGACCGATAAGGTGATGGCTAAATATTCTGTCCTTAATGGTAGCGAACAACTGTTTGCAGCTAAATATATGGCATATATGCCGACTGAAGAAGAACTGAGCCGGGAGATAGAACAGCAAAAACGTTTCTTCTTGGAACAACACGGAAAGGAGGAGTGATATGAAGGCTGGTAATGTAAAATGGGTTAGACTCGGAGATTATATTTCCCAAAGACGTGAAAACAATTCTTCACTCAAATATGGCATTGACCTTATTGAAGGAGTGAATAGCAATGGTGAGTTTCAACCGACTAAGGCTCTTACTGATAACATTAATCTAAAGCCTTATAAAGTGGTTAGACATGGTGATATCGTTTATAACCCATCAAGACTAAATATAGGTTCTTTGGCTTATAGGACAGGAGATATGTGCATTGTTTCTCATCTGTATCAAGTGTTTTACATAAAAGAGAAATACCAATCAAAATTATCTGCGGAATTTTTAACCCTTTATCTTAGGCGAAGTGAATTCTACAGATATGTAGATTATGATAATTTTGCCAGTCAGAGAGCGGAATACAATCTACGTAAATTAGGCGAATTACTTATTCCACTACCATCTCCAGACGAACAGCAGAAAGTGGTGAATGCGTGGAAAGCATTTAGGGAAATCAAAGAACAAAACGAGGCTAAGGCAGCTCCGCTTATGCAAGTTTGCCAAAGCTATATTCAGGAACTGAAACATAAATATTCTTTGCAGGAGATTGGACCATATATTGAAGAGTGTGATGAGCGAAATGTCGATTTATCAGTTCGATTATCTCAAGGTATTGCAAACACAAAAGTTTTTCAGGCTCCGAAACAAGTCGCATTAAATTCTAAATCAGATAAGATTGTGAGAACTGGACAGTTCGGATATAATAGAGCAACAACAAGAAACGGAGAGAAAATATCCATTGCATATAGAACCGGAGCTGATTGTACAGTTTCTTCCGCTTATGGAGTCTTCAAAATCACAAATGAGGACATAATTGAGCCGTATTTTTTGTGGATGTGGGTATCACGACCTGAATTTGATAGATATGCTCGTTATATGTCCAAAGGAAGTGCGCATGAATTTTTTGAATTTGATGAGATGTGTCGTGTAAAAATACCTCTCCCACCCATTGAAATTCAACGAGCAATCGTCAATATCTACAAATGCGCTAACGAAGCCAAACAAATAGCCGAAGAAGCCGACCAGCTTTCACGCGAAGTTTGTCCGGCATTGCTTCAACATGTCATACATTCTTAAATAGCAACGATTATGGCAAACAAAGGGAAATATTATGAAAGTCAATTCGAGGAAGCAACTATCGAACTTCTCCGCGAGGCACATTGGCAATATACACTTGGTGATGACATTCACCGTAAATATACAGATCCACTCATTGAAGAGGATTTAAGGAATTTTCTCGCCGTTCAATACAAGGACAAGAATTTGACTACCTCCGAGATGGACGGCATTGTCGCCAATCTGCGTAATACAGGTGGACAGAATGACTATTACGCTCTCCGGAATGCTTTTTTACTCTATCGTGACGGTTACGATTTTGCATATAGTGATGGTCGGGATAATCCGTTCCGCTTGGAATACATTGACTTTGAGCACCCCGACCATAATATTTTCCGTTGCGTCAATCAGTTTGTCATGGGGCAAGGTCGTGAGAATCGTCGCCCTGACATTCTGCTTTTTATAAATGGCATACCCGTCTGCATCATCGAATTGAAAAATCCGACCAAGCAGAATGCCACGATACGCGATGCCCATACGCAAATTTGTACACGTTATATGCGGGATATTCCGGCATTGCTGAAATATTGTGCATTGGCAGTAATCAGTGATGGAGCAAAAAATGCTTTGGGTACGACATACACGCCATTTGAATTTTTCTATGAATGGAAAAAGATTGAAAATGAGGATAAGGCAGGAAAGGGACTGGACACGCTTCGTACACTCATTCGTGGAGCACTTTCACCGGAACGCATATTGGAAATATTACGGGATTATGTCTATTTCCCAGATCCGACAAAAGAAGATGACACGACTGAAATCGTATGTCGCTATCCGCAGTTCTTTGCTACACGTAAACTGCGAGACCATATCCTGAATCATTTGCGTTCTGTCGGAGGTGATGGCAAAGGTGGTACATATTTCGGAGCCACAGGGTGTGGAAAAACTTATACCATGCTGTTCCTTGCACGCCAACTGGTTTTACGATGCAGAAAGCAACTGGGTAGTCCAACTATTCTTATCATAGTAGATCGGGAGGATTTGGAAACACAAAGTGGAAAACTATTCTGTCGCTCGAAGCAGTATCTTGAAGATGAAGCCGTGAAAGTCTTTGAGACAAGGAAAGAACTTGCAGAAGAGATGAGCACGCGTAAAACCGGAGGTGTCTATATCACGACTATCCAGAAATTTGCAGAAACCACAGGATTGCTGACAGAACGCTCCAATGTCATTTGCCTAAGTGATGAAGCCCATCGTTCTCAGAACAATCTCGGATCGAAACTATCCATACAAACCGAAGGAGAAGCCGATAGGATTGGAGCGAAGATCACATACGGATTTGCTAAATATTTGCGGGATGCGTTGCCGAATGCTACCTATGTGGGTTTTACTGGAACTCCCATTGACGAAACCATACATGTATTTGGAAAGGTTGTAGACCAATATACAATGAAGGAGTCGGAGGATGACGGCATCACAGTCCCTATTAAATATGACCCTCGATTAGCTCGTGTGTTCCTAAATAAAGAACAAGCGGAGAAAGTAGAAGAGTATTATTGCCTATGTGCAGATGAGGGGGCAACGCCGGAGGATATTGCCAAGAGCAAGGCTGCCATGTCAAGCATGGAGGTAATTATCGGTGATGAAGATGTCCTGCGCCATGTTGCAAAAGACATTATAGAAGATTACAAGCGTCGAACTGAAACAACAGACCGTCTGCAAAAGGCCATGATTACTTGCGCAGACCGTAAGATAGCATTCAGGTTGTATAAAATCATGCGGGAGATGCAGCCCGAATGGTTCGAGAAAAAGAAAGCATTGAACGAACTTGTATTGACAGCAGACGAAAAGAATAAGCTGAATGACATCGCATTTGTCAATATGGTTATGACCAGAGACAAGGACGACGAAAAGGAACTTTACAATCTGCTTGGAGACAAAGAATATCGTAAATTCCTTGATTCTGAGTTCAAATCGGAAAAATCGAATTTCCATATCTCTATCAATGTAGATATGTGGATTACGGGATTCGATGTGCCTTGCCTGACGATGCTCTATAATGACAAACCGCTATCTAAACATACGCTTATTCAAACTATTTCGCGTGTAAATCGTAAATTCGGCACAAAAGAGTGTGGTTTTATCATTGACTACATAGGTATTCGCGAGGAGATGAAAAAGGCCATGAAAAAATATGGTGGCGAAGTTGGGCCACAGGAAGATTTGGAGGTTGCACATGAAGTATTGCGGAATGAACTGCAACTTTTGCAAGAGCGATTGTCTGGATTGGTATTTGACCGTTTTTTCGGGAATAATGACCTTGCCCGACTTCAGTTCATTCAGGAAGCGGCTGAATATATCCTTGCCAACAGTGTTGAACGGAAAGGTGAGGTTTCTTTCCTCAAACTTTTCAAGGAACATGTCAAACGCCTGCGTTCTGCTTATAATATCTGTAACCCTGCCGGTATTCTGACAGAAAAAGAGGTAGCATGGAGTCAATGCTTCATGGGAATCTGCTCTTACGTGAATAAAATGACTGCCGCAGAGCACGACACGGAAAGCATGAACAGGCATGTGGAACAGATGGTTCAGGAAGCAATTCTTGCAAGTGGTGTGGAACGAGTAATGAATGAAGGTGTTGAAGAGAATATTTTTAGCGACTCATTCGCCAAAGAGGTGGAAGATATAAAGATGCCGTTCACCAAGTTCCAAATTCTCTGCAAACTCGTAGCCAAAGCGATCAGAGCATACAGCCAGACAAACAAGATACAAGCCGAACATTTCCAGAAGATGCTTGAAGATACAATAGATGCCTATAATACAAGAGACAAGTTAACATTCACCAATGAAGTGACACAAAACGTAGTGAATGATGTATGTGACATTGTTTCATACAAAATCAATGGGTTGTCGGACAAGTTGATGGACATTCTGAAAGAGCTTAAAGCTGATAGCGAGAAATTCAAGGTTTTGGGTATCACTTTCGAGGAGAAAGCTTTCTTCGATGTACTTGTCGAGGTGCGGGACAAACATGGTTTTGAGTATGCGGATGAGCGTTGTATTGGGTTGGCAAAGAAAATCAAGACACTGATTGATGATACCGCGGTTTATGCCGATTGGCTAAATAACGACAACCTAAAAAGCAAACTCGCCAACCAACTTACCTATCTTCTCTACAAAGAGGATTATCCTCCTCAATGGGATGAAGAAGTCTTCCAAAAAGTTCTGGAGCAGGTAGAGAATTATAAGAAACATGAATAATATAAATTAGGATTGTCAAATTATGAACATCAAGGAATTAACATATTATATTCAATCTGCAAATATCAATTTCTTAATAGGTTCTGGTGCATCACGCCCATATCTCGCTACCTTAGGCTCAATAGAGAAATTGCTCACTCGATTAAATGATGATATGAGTTCTCATTTTGTGAAGAACCTTACTATTTTTAGAAAAACTTAATGCGCCCTAATCTTTTTTTGGCACGTGTTTTGTATGGTAATTCCAATAATATAGTTAATTTTGCCAGTAGAGTCATTAATCAGAGGAATTTGCAGAGCATGAACAATCAATTTTCACCTAAAATATCAGAGGTTCTCATTTACAGCAAGGAGGAGGCGCTACGGCTGCACAATGAATGTGTAGCTCCGGAACACCTATTACTCGGGTTGATCAGGGACGGGGAAGGCAAGGCCATCCAAATCCTCCGCTTGCTCAATCTGGACTTCCGCTCGGTGAAACTACGCGCAGAGCAATCCATACAAGGTTCCGCCATGCAGGAAATGCCTGACGCGGACCATGAAATCATTTTAAACGAGAAGGCCTCTAAAATCATGCGCCTTTGCTTGCTCGAAGCACGCATGCTGAAGGCCCAGGTGGCCGACACCGAACACATACTTTTAGCCATTATGAAAGAAAAAGACAACAATGCATGCCGTATCTTAGAGGAAAACAGCATCCATTATACAGACATCCTGAACCTGCTCACCCAAAAGGCTGAGAAATCGGACGTACAGTCCGGCTTCGGTTTTCCGGACGAGGACGAGGAGGACGAATATGAAAACAAATCCTCGGCGGGAAACCCGATGAACGAACAGGGACACACCGCCACGCAAACGGCGCAGCCGCAAAGGAAATCGGCCAACAACACGCCGGTTCTGGACAATTTCGGCACCGACCTGACACGCGCCGCCCAAGAAGGCATCCTGGATCCGGTGGTGGGTCGCGAAAAAGAAATAGAACGCGTGTCACAAATCCTAAGCCGACGGAAAAAGAACAACCCTATATTAATAGGTGAACCGGGCGTGGGCAAATCGGCCATCGTGGAAGGACTGGCCTTGCGCATCGTACAGAAAAAGGTGTCGCGCATCCTGTTCGACAAACGCGTGATAGCCTTGGACATGGCGGCCGTAGTGGCCGGCACGAAGTATCGCGGGCAGTTTGAAGAACGCATCCGCAGCATTCTCACCGAACTGCAAAAGAATCCGGACGTGATTCTTTTCATCGACGAGATTCACACGATTATCGGTGCCGGTTCGGCACCGGGCAGCATGGACGCGGCCAATATGCTGAAACCCGCGCTGGCACGGGGAGAGATACAGTGTATCGGGGCTACGACCACGGACGAATTCCGGAAAAGCATCGAAAAAGACGGCGCTTTGGAACGCCGTTTCCAAAAAGTCATGGTGGAACCGACCACACCGGAGGAAACCGTACAGATACTGGACAATATCAAGGAACGTTACGAAGACCATCACAATGTGCGCTACACGCCCGAGGCTATCCGTGCCTGCGTACGGCTCACGGAGCGCTACGTTTCCGACCGTTGTTTCCCGGACAAAGCCATCGACGCCCTGGACGAAGCCGGGTCGCGCATACACATCACCCACTCTCCCGTATCGAAAGAAATGGAGGAACAGGAAAAGCGCATCGACGCCGTACATGCCTTGAAGAACGAGGCGGTAAAAAACCAAAATTTTGAACTGGCCGCCGACTACCGTGACCAGGAAGCCAATTTGCAAGAGGAACTGAACCGTATAAAAGCGGCATGGGAGGAGAAACTCAGCCGCGAGCGGGTCACTGTGGACGAAGACCAGATAGCCGAAGTGGTATCCATGATGACAGGCATCCCCGTACAACGCATGGGAGAGGCAGAAGGACACAAGCTGAAGGACATGGCCGTCAACCTGAAACGGGAAGTCATCGGACAGGACGAGGCCATCGACAAGTTGGTGCGCTCCATCCAGCGCGGCCGCGTGGGACTGAAAGACCCGAACAAGCCTATCGGGGCGTTCATGTTCCTCGGCCCTACGGGAGTGGGCAAGACGTACTTGGCTAAAAAACTGGCCGAATACATGTTCGGCAGTGCCGACTCCTTGATACGCATCGACATGAGCGAATACATGGAGAAGCACACCGTAAGCCGTATGGTGGGGGCTCCTCCGGGATACGTGGGACACGAAGAAGGCGGACAGTTGACGGAAAAAGTGCGCCGCAAGCCCTACTCCATCCTACTCCTCGACGAGTTGGAAAAAGCACATAGCGACGTGTTCAACATCTTGTTGCAAGTGATGGACGAAGGACGACTGACGGACAGCAACGGCACGACGGTGGATTTCAAGAACACGGTCATCATCATGACATCGAACTGCGGAACGCGCCAGTTGAAAGATTTCGGCAAGGGCATCGGGTTCAGCCGCCCGGACACGTCGGCAGCCGACAAGCAATACAGCCGCGAAGTCATCCAGAAGGCGTTGCATAAACAGTTCGCTCCGGAATTCCTGAACCGTCTGGACGACATTATCAATTTCGACCAACTGGACTTGGAGGCCATCAAACGTATCGTGGACATCGAGCTTAAACCCATCGTAAAGCGCGTGAAGGAAATGGGCTATACGCTGGAAACGGAAGAGGATGCCAAGGAGTTCCTTGCCCGCAAAGGATACGACATACAATATGGCGCACGTCCGTTGAAACGTGCCTTGCAGACTTATCTGGAGGATGCCATCTGCGAACTGGTCATCAATGACGAACTACAGGAAGGCGAAATCCTGACCGTACGTGCCGCCGAGGGAGACAAACTCCGGATCACGCATGGCCTTGCCCAAGAATAACAATAAATATATGTTAAAGTGCCGGACGATGTTTTCGTCTGGCACTTTTTTTGTTTCTTCATCAATGGCTTTCAAAAAGCCGAACAGAAGATAATTTCATACAATAAAAGCAATAAATATCATGCAAAAAGGAAACATTGGGGTAACGACCGAGAACATATTCCCCGTCATCAAAAAGTTCTTGTACAGCGATCATGAAATCTTTATTCGTGAAATCGTGTCGAACGCCGTAGACGCCACGCAGAAATTGAAAACATTGGCCAACAAAGGAGACTTCAAGGGCGAAACGGGCGAACTGAAAGTCTGTGTCAAAGTGGACAAGGACAACGGTACCATCACGGTGAGCGACCGGGGACTGGGTATGACAGAAGAAGAAATAGACAAGTACATCAACCAAATCGCGTTCTCCGGCGCCAATGACTTCTTGGATAAATATAAAGACGATGCCAATGCCATCATCGGACACTTCGGCTTGGGCTTCTACTCTTCGTTCATGGTGAGCAAGAAAGTGGAAATCGTGACCAAAAGTTACCAAGAAGGGGCAAAGGCCGTAAAATGGAGCTGTGACGGAAGTCCTTCCTATGAAATAGAAGAAACAGAAAAAGCCGACCGCGGAACGGACATCATCATGTACATCGATGACGATTGCAAAGAGTTCTTGGAAAAGAACAAGATTGAGGAGTTGCTTCGCAAGTACTGCCGTTTCTTGCCCGTACCTGTAGCCTTCGGCAAAAAAACGGAATGGAAAGACGGCAAGCAGGTGGACACGGAAGAGGACAACGTCATCAACAACGTCACCCCGATATGGACCAAGAAACCGTCGGATCTGAAAGACGAGGACTACAAGGAGTTCTATCGCGAACTGTACCCGATGAGCGACGAGCCTCTGTTCTGGATTCATCTGAACGTGGACTATCCGTTCAACCTGACGGGCGTGCTCTATTTCCCCAAAATCAAGAACAACATCGAACTGCAACGTAACAAGATTCAGTTGTACTGCAACCAGGTGTACGTAACGGACAGCGTGGAAGGCATCGTGCCTGACTTCCTCACTTTGCTCCACGGAGTCATCGATTCACCGGACATCCCGTTGAACGTCAGCCGCAGCTACCTGCAAAGCGACAGCAACGTGAAGAAGATTTCCAGCTACATCACGAAGAAAGTGAGCGACCGCCTGCAAAGCCTGTTCAAGAACGACCGTAAGGAATTCGAGCAGAAATGGGACGACATCAAGATCTTCATCAACTACGGTATGCTGACACAGGACGACTTCTACGACAAGGCCAAGAACTTCGCCCTCTTTAAGGATTGTGACGGTAAATACTTCACATTCGAAGAATACCAGCAACTCATCAAGGACAATCAGACGGACAAGGACGGTAATCTGATTTACCTGTATGCCCAGAACAAGGAAGCCCAGTACAGCTACATCGAAGCAGCCAAGAACAAAGGCTACAGCGTATTGCTGCTCGACGGGCAACTGGACACTCCCATCGTCTCCATGTTGGAACGCAAGTTTGAAAAGAGCCGTTTCACCCGCGTGGATGCCGACATCATCGACCGACTTATCGTGAAAGAGGATGCCAACAAATCTGAATTGGATGCTGAAAAGAGTGCCAACCTTTCGGCCATCTTCAATTTCCAGATGCCGAAGTTGGACAAAACGGAATTCCACGTAGAGGCACAGAGTATGGGAGAAAACGGTATGCCGGTCATGATTACCCAAAGCGAATACATGCGTCGTATGAAAGACATGGCGCATATTCAACCGGGCATGTCCTTCTACGGTGAAATGCCGGACATGTACACCTTGGTGTTGAATACGGACCACCGTCTGATTAAGGAGGTATTGGCAGACAGCGAAACCCACACTGCGGAGCAACTGAAACCCATCGAAGCCGAACTCAAAGGGTTGCATGCCCGCGAGGCCGTACTCCATCAGCAACAGGAGGGCAAAAAGCCCGAAGAGATCGACCAGGCACAAAAGGATGAATTGGACAAATGCCATCAGGACATCAGTACGGAAGAACAAAAGAAAAACGACGTACTGGCCGGTTATGGCAAGGACAACAAGAAGGTGCATCAGCTTATCGACTTGGCATTGCTGCAAAACGGTATGCTGACTGGCGAAGCTTTAAGCAACTTCGTAAAACGCAGCATCGACTTGATTCAATAACCTAACATGCTTGCTACGGCAAGAATAAGCAAGATAAAATCGCTATCCCCCGAAAAGGATAGCGATTTTATTATAAAAAACACCTTCAATATTTGGAGATTTAAATAAAAAGCCATACCTTTGCACACGAAATCAAAACAAGAACGGCTCCGTAGCTCAACTGAATAGAGCATCTGACTACGGATCAGAAGGTTACAGGTTTGAATCCTGTCGGAGTCACAAAAACGGTTTGCAAACTCAATGATTTGCAAACCGTTTTTCTTATCCTCCACTCAATACAATTTCCCCTTAGAGTTTCTTTTTCTTCAATGTGAAAAGGAACTCCAAACCATGCCCGCCGCCCGAAGGCTTTGCATTGATATTCCCCCCATGGAAAAGCACGGCATTCTTTACGATGGCCAACCCAAGGCCCGTACCTCCTAATTTCCGGCTACGCCCCTTGTCTACACGGTAGAAACGTTCGAAGATGCGTCCCAAATGTTCGGAGGGCACTCCTACTCCATTGTCGCTCACACTGAAATAATAACCGTCCTCGTCTTCCGAATAACACACGATGTTCACATGCGTACCGTTTCCGGCGTATGCAATGGCATTATCCATCAAATTACGGAAAATGGAGTACAACAAAGAAGAATTCCCTTGAAGCACCAACTTGTCCGGAACATTTATCCCCACAGTCATTTGCTTCTCCTCCAGTTTTAAGGCCAGTTCCGCCACGATATTATGAATCATGGAAGCCAAATCCACATCCGTCACCTCTATCATCTGACCGGCCTCCGTCATACGGGTCAGAGTAGATATGTCCTGCAACAGGTTCGTCAGCCGGTTGCTTTGCGCAAAGCTACGCTCCAAAAACTTCTTAAGCATATCCGGCGAAAGTCCCGGATTATTCAGAATCGTTTCCAGATAACCTTGGATACTGCTCACGGGAGTCTTCAACTCATGAGCAATATTTTGTGTAATCTGCTGCTTCATGCGGGCTTGTTCCTCTTGTTTCGTAATGTCAGAAATGGAAATCTCAAAGCTGTTATCCACAAAAAGAGCCACAGACAAGTTGAACACATAACCGTTTTTATCCACGACCAACAACTTCTGCCTAAGGTCTCCCTGCGTAAAACTCTTGCGGGACATCGTTATAAAATCAAACAGCGGCTGCAATTCCTTCACTTGAAAGACTTCTTCTATGCCTCCGATATTCTTATCGGATATCAGATTCACATACTGCATGAAAAGCCCGTTAGCCAGAACCACATCCTTGCCTGGATTGAAAATGGCCAGTCCTTCATTGGAAATCTGCAAATGTGTGATAAGCTTCTCACGCTCGCGGAAAAGATCGTCCTTCGCCTTGCGTAACCGTGTATAAATATCGACGATATGCCGTGAAATCTGCCCCAAATCGGTATTTCCCAATCCCTTCAAATCATTCGTATCCACAGCCTCGTCCTGATCGGCACGACGTGCAAAAAGGCGAAGCTGAGTAATCATAGCCCCTAAACGAGCCGTCAAGTTATAAAAGACGAGGAACAAAATGGCAGATAACAAAAATGAAAACCATAAATACCCCTTGTCGGCATTCAACATGGCAATCAAATCCGTATCGTAAGGCAATGCGCTACGTACGAACAACTCTTTCTCCGGAAAATAATTCGCCGAATAAAAGAATTCCTCTCCAAGAGTCTCTGAGGTTCTTTTGATGGAATATCCGCTTCCTGCAGCCAAAGCCTCACGTATTTCCTCACGGTCCAGGTGATTATCCTTCACATGTTCGGAGGAAATATCATTATCGAAAATCACTTTTCCGTGACGGTCTACAAGCGTGACACGCAGTTTCTGAAGATGGTGCCGTACACGATAGCGCGCCACATAATCTTTCACTGAAAAGGCCGTATCAGCCATGTGATCATACAAATCCACGTTGAACATGGTCAGCGTAGAATTCAACAACTCCACCTTATGCGTCTTCTCGCGGTGATACTGATAATACAAGAAACTTGCTACGAAAACACAATAAATAGCGATAACGGAAAAAAACAGATATTGGCTGAATGACAATGACTTTCTTTTCATCTCAATCTTTCACAGAGGTATCGAAACAATATCCGTAACCCAAACGGGTGACGACAAACTTTCCGTATCCGTCGAGTTTTTTACGCAAACGGGTTATGTTCACATCTACCGTCCGGTCCAGCACCTCGGCATCGTTGTTCCATATCCTACGCAGTATCTCAGCCCGCGAAAACACACGGCCCTCATTTTCCAACAGTAAGCGCAAAATCTCAAATTCGGTCTTAGTCAACTGCAACGCCTCGCCGCACAGCACGGCCTCTTTTTTGTTAAGATCCAATTTCAACTCCTTAAAACCGATATAAGCAGCCGGTACCGCCTGTTGCGGCGCCGTACGACGAAGCACAGCCTTGATTCTCATCTGCACTTCGCGCAGGGAAAAGGGCTTGGAAATATAGTCGTCCGCCCCCAAAGTGAATCCGGTGACGGCATCGTTCTCCGTATCACGCGCCGTAAGAAAGATAATAGGTATATCACGAGTCTCCCGCACTTGCTTGAGCATCTTGGCCATCTTAAAACCAGAGATTTCTCCCATCATGACGTCCAACAACAGAAGGTGGAACTTGGTCAGATCCATCTTAAGTGCTTCTTCGGCTGAATTGGCCGTTTCTACTTCGTACCCCTCATTCTCCAGATTGAACTTCAGGATGTCGCACAAATCTTCTTCATCGTCCACCACGAGAATCCTGTAATTTGTATTCATCAGACTTACCGCTTTAAATTATTATTTTCCGACTGCAAAATTACAAGTTAGTTGTTGCACGAATATGAAACCTGTGTTACAATACCGTTACAATACCTTTTTCTTGTTGGAACCTGCGGCATGCACGAACCCAATGACGCATGTGACCGATTATTTCCTGTGTCTCTTGCAAAGTACTCATATAAAGATATTCAATCTTCAGATTGTCCATATCCCCCTTGCGTATGCGGTCTTGCTGAATCTTGCGGAGCTGGGACAACTGGGCTTTCATCTCGTCTCCAAACTGCCGAACCTGCAACGCATTATCGTAATTATTCGTCTCTATCATGCCGGCAATGACATTCATCAACCTTTCCACCCCTTCCCGAATCGGCATGAATTCTTTCACGTATTCCTCGGGCATGGGATTGAAATTATTGTCCACATGTTCCAATGAAGGCTCACACATACGCTTCAGGCAGTACAAACTCTGTTCGCAACTGTTACATGCCAAATGGAACCATGTATCTTTTTCAACAGCTTGCAGCGGGTCTATTTTACGTAATCCCACCAGTTCTTTCCGACGGATTACCTTCCAATTCTTCCGCTCATCCTCCAAATGGTTCAAAGTCCGTCGCAACACTTTGACATCCTCGGCAATCAAACCGGAAGTAGTCTGCATATAAGCTTCCGATATATACTTCACCATCTTCGACTGATAAGCACTGATATGCCGGTTCAATAATACCCAAGCTTCATCCTTATCATTGGTTTGTGCCAATTCCGTGAAAATCTCATCCCGCTGTACTGCCGCCATCTTCTTCTTATAACTGCGATTATTCTGAATAAGCATGAACACGACTACAACAATGAGCAATACCATAGCCACCACTCCACCGAAATGTACAAACAACGTCACGATGAAACACAGGAAGAAAGCCGCACCGGCCGTCATAAACCATCCGCCAATCACAGAAATCACACCGGTCACGCGGAACACGGCACTCTCGCGTCCCCATGCACGGTCGGCCAATGACGAACCCATGCCCACCATAAACGCCACGTATGTGGTAGACAACGGAAGTTTCAGAGACGTACCCACTACGATCAACAAGCCGGCCAACACCAAATTCACGGAAGCGCGTACCAAATCGAACGCCGCACCATTCGGAATAATAGCCTCATCCTGATTGAAACGTGAATTGATCCATTTCCTCATCCATGCAGGAATATGGTCTACCACATACTCGTTGCTGTTAATCACGCTCCTCACCAACCGACGGGCAAAACGGGAAGAACCGAACATTTCGTCGCCGGCTGTCTGACGGGACAAGTCGACAGAAGTCTTTACCACATTCTGCGCCTTCTTCGATGTCATCAAAGCAATCGTCATCACGACTCCAGCCCCGATAAGAAAAAAGACAGATGTTCCCGCTGGTTCATTCAGCACGCCCATCATGTGAGTGGCCGGATTCGCCCCCGGAGTAGCCATGAAATCCTGATAAGAAGAAAAACCGGCCAACGTCACACCGATGAAATTCACCAGGTCATTCCCGGCAAAGGCCATGGCTAATGAGAATGTTCCAAAAAGCACTATAATCTTGAAAACATTGACCTTACACCAATGCAGGACTTGCATCAGTACCGTAAATCCGATAATAAAAGAAATCAATATCGCATGCGTGTTGTCAGCAATCCAAACTTTAATATCGGAGGTCATAAACGAAGCACTGCCGAAACCTTTTACCAATAAGAAATAAGCAATGGAAGTAATGGAAAGCCCTCCGAACAAACCTATGGTATATTTAAGATGCTTGGTATAGTGAAAAGTAAAAATAAGGCGGGAAATCCATTGCACCAACATTCCGAAAACAAAAGCAATGGCGACAGAAAGGAAAATGGCCAAAATCACCGTAAAGGCTTTATCCGTATTAATCAAGCCGGCATAGGTAAGCGAGGAATCATGAAGCATCTTCACCAAAGCCAAGGCCGTACTACCACCTAATAACTCGAAAACCATCGACACCGTGGTGGAGGTGGGCATTCCCAATGTATTGAATATATCGAGCAGAATCACATCAGAAGCAACCACTGCCAAAAAGACGCACATCAACTCTTCGAAAGTAAAGAACTCGGGGTGAAAAATGCCATGCCGCGCAATGTCCATCATGCCGTCGCTCGTCGTGGCTCCCACAAAGATACCCACTGCCGCAATTATCAGAATGGTCTTGAAACGCGCAACTTTTGAACCGATGGCCGAACCTAAAAAGTTCACGGCATCATTACTGACCCCCACAAACAAATCAAAAGTGGAAAGGGCAAACAGGAATATGACTATTCCCAAATAAACAAGCTCCATACGATTACTTCATATTTGATTCTGTGACAAAGATAAGCATTTTCCCTTTTGCGACAATTATATTCCTATAACATTTTTCACAAGAATGCAACACAAATGTATTGCCGTCGTAATACACATTTATTCAAAACGAATAGACCGAGCCGGATGGATACGGGAAACCAAGAAACTCGGAACGATAAGCGACAACACGCATATCACCAAAGTAGCCGCATTGATAGCCAGTACATACCCGAGATTGAACAAGACCGGTACCGAATCCACATAGTATATCGACGCATCCAAACGGAATACTCCTGTATAATGCTGAAGAACCACTATGCCTATTCCTATTATATTTCCCCAAAGCAATCCTTTCCCCATGACGAACACGGCAAAATACAAGAAAATATGACGGATACCACGGTTAGTCGCTCCTAACGCTTTCATGATTCCGATAAAGTTAGTACGTTCCAATATAATAATGAGCAAACCGGAAATCATCGTAAACCCGGCTACAGATACCATCAGAGCCAAAATGACCCACACATTGACGTCCAAAAGGCTGAGCCAGGCAAATATCTGAGGATAAAGTTCCTGTATCGTCATTGTCACATACGAACCGCCGTAAGCGTCTGTCTTTCGGTTTACCAGCTTAATCAATGCACCGGAGACTTCGTCCACACGGTTCAAGTCCTTTACTGAGATTTCTATTCCGCTATACTGATCCGGAGCCCACGCATTCAAACGGTTGCAAGTATAAAGGTCCGTAAAGACCAAAGCTTTGTCGAACTCCGTCAAATGCGTACAATAAATACCCGACACCGTAAAACGACGGGTACGCACGGAGTTCTCGAAGAAATAGGCAAAGACCTTAGAGCCGACTTCCAAATGCAATTCATCGGCTATCTGCCGGGATATGACGATCCGGTTGGAAGCCACCGTATCGGAAAAAGACGGCAGTTCCCCCTCTTCCATGTGGGCTTTCAGGAAAGACGCATCGAATTCCACCCCCACGCCATGCAAAAGAATACCTTTGAAATCGGCATCCGTCTTGAGTATTCCCTCCTTATTGCAGAAACGTTGCACATGCGCCACCCCTTTCATGTCCCCGACCTCCTTCATCAAAGCAGGGGGCACCGCAATAGGCTGCGGGGAATTTGTCGTGACCGACGCATAGTTTTGAATCTGTATATGAGAACCGAATCCGACGACTTTCGAACTGATTTCCTGTTTGAAGCCCAGCACCACGCACACCGAAATAATCATCACGGCCAAACCGACAGCCACTCCGGACGTAGCTATCAATATGGCCGGACGCGATACTTTTTTCACATCGCCGTGCTCACGGAACAGCTTTCGGGCTATAAACAGATTGAAATTCATTCCTCTTGCCGTCTTATTCTGCCACACGGCCGGGATATGCCTCCAATGCTTTGCGCAACACGAAAAGGGCACGTATCAGATCTTCTTTCTTCAACACGTAAGCTATGCGCACCTCGTTCTTACCCGAACCGGGCGTAGTGTAGAATCCTGCGGCCGGAGCCATCATCACGGTCTCCCCCTCATAATCAAAGTCTTTCAAACACCAGGCACAAAACTCCTCCGCATCGTCCACCGGGAGCTTGGCCACCGTATAGAAAGCTCCCATGGGGATGGGAGAATACACTCCGGGGATACGGTTCAGCCCGTCAATCAGACATTTGCGCCGCTCCACATATTCGTCATACACCTCGCGTCCGTACTCTTCCGCCGCAATCTGTCCGATCAAGGGAGGGCTTAAACGGGCCTGGCAAAATTTCATCACGGCTTTGCGGACCTCTACATTCTTCGTAATCAACGCACCGATACGTATGCCGCACTCGCTATATCGCTTGGACACGGAATCTATCAGCACCACATTGTTTTCTATCCCCTCCAAGTGGCAAGCCGAGATGTACGGAGAACCGGTATAGATAAACTCGCGGTACACTTCATCCGAAAAAAGATACAAATCGTACTTCTTCACCAAGTCGCGAATCTGGTTCATCTCACGGCGCGTATAGAGGTATCCCGTGGGGTTGTTCGGATTGCAAATCAGAATGGCCCGCGTACGTTCGTTAATCAACTCCTCGAACTTCTCGACCTTCGGCAACGAAAATCCTTCTTCTATCGTAGTGGATATCGTACGGATGACCGCTCCCGCCGAAATGGCAAATGCCATGTAATTGGCGTATGCCGGTTCGGGAACGATGATTTCGTCGCCCGGATTCAGACAGGACAAAAAGGCGAACAGCACGGCCTCCGAACCTCCTGACGTGATGATGATGTCGTCCGCCGTAAGATTGATATGATATTTGGCATAATATCCGACCAACTTTTCCCGGTAACTCAAATATCCCTGGCTCGGGCTGTATTCCAAAACCGTCCGGTCTATGTGACGGATGGCATCTATGGCCGCTCGCGGAGTCGGCAAATCAGGCTGGCCGATATTCAAATGGTACACATGTATCCCTCTATTTTTAGCCTCGAAGGCCAACGGAGCCAACTTGCGAATCGGCGACTCCGGCATTTCCTGACCGCGAACGGATATTTTAGGCATGTCTTTTCTTTTTTGTTTTTATTTGTTCGAAATTCATGCAAAGATAGCATTTCAACATAAAATGAGCAACAAATCAGCCTATAAAATAGTGCGGTAGAAATTTAATGGAGATTCCCGTGAAGAATATGACAACACGTGCGGCCGGCAACGGACGGATTCACAGAATAGGCCGAGGGGAAGCAAAACGTCCCG
>OHTZ01000625.1_pt1 | contig 21830 bp, 20 predicted proteins | sample 1579011 | NCBI WGS metagenome assembly OHTZ01 (sample SAMEA3879603, study PRJEB24766) | human gut metagenome | biome: human-associated habitat; feature: feces | place: USA | collected 1985/1987
GCATCTTAGGTTCGTGGCATTGTGGGCATGCTACATAACCAGGAGCTTCTAATTTCCAATTAGCACGACGGCGATCGCGACGGCATTTAGACAATCTACGTTTAGGTACTGCCATTATCTGCACCTCCTTAGTACAATCATTAGGACAATCTATCATCTTTCTCATCAAGCAAAGCACGTAACTCTGCAAATCGAGGATCCACCACAAAGGATTCACAAGAACAAGGTGAAACATTTAAATTTGCTCCGCAATGAACGCACAATCCTTTGCAATCATCCTGACATAACACTTGAGAGGGCTCATTGATGATTAATGTATCCCTAATTAGTTCGGTTAAGTCAATTTCCTCTCCGTTAAAAGGAATCACATCTTCATCGGCATCTCGAGAATCACTAAAGATTTCCTCGAAGGAATCCTTACGATTATGCTCTGTTGTATGTAAACAACGAGAACAATCGTAATTACCTTTAGACTCTATCGAACCTTGAACGATGTAATTTTGACCATCAAACCAAAACTCACCATTAATGGTTATATCATGACGGCTCCAAGGAAAAGCAGTTACGTCACCAAGCTCAGAGGCTGATATCGTATAGCTATAAGGAAATTTCTTTCCTATATGTTCTTTTGCTTGCTCTACTTGCAGTTTCATAATCTTACCTCGACTCATAATATTATAAACATGACATGGTGCTTTGTCAAATAAAAAAGACTATCTTAAGTGGACTCAAGATAGCCTTTTTGGAAAGTCAATTACATTTTTTCGAATTGGTCTTTACCAACACCGCAAAGTGGGCAAACATAATCAGCTGGTTGATCTTCGAATTTTACGCCTTCAACAGCTTCGTCATAAACCCAACCACATACTGTGCAAACGTACTTTTTCATAATTGTCTCTGTTTTATGTTTTAAATATTCTTTAAATACATAACAAATATACAAGGAAATTGTTTACTTGCAAACTATCTCACTAATATTTTTTTTAACTCTTCCATTCCTTCGGACGCACCTTTCTGAATTACATGCACTTTACGTCCCGATGCAATGGGCACCTGCTTAGGATCTATTAAATAAACAGGAGTGCGGGCAGGCACATAATTCAACAAACCGGCAGCAGGATATACATTAAGCGAAGTTCCTATAATTAAAAAGATATCAGCTGTTTCAGCATATTCAATTGCAGTTTCAATCATAGGAACAGATTCACCAAACCATACAATAAACGGACGAAACTGGGAACCGTCTCCGGCCAAGTCTCCCAAATGTATCTCATATTCTTCCGGCTTTAATTCTTTAATATAAGCTGGATTATTAGGTTGCCAACTAGATGTCACCTTGGTCAGTTCGCCATGTAAATGAATAATATGCGAACTTCCGGCACGCTCATGCAAATTATCAATATTTTGAGTGATAACAGTCACATTAAAGAACTTTTCCATCTCAGAAACCAGTTCATGCCCCCGGTTAGGCTTTACAGCAAGCAACTGTTTACGACGCTCATTATAAAAATCAATCACCAATTTAGGGTTTGCCGCATACCCTTCTGGAGTAGCCACTTGCTCCACCGGATACTGATCCCATAAACCACCTGCATCACGAAATGTACTGATACCGCTTTCTGCACTCATTCCAGCACCTGTTAAAACTACTAAATTCTTCATTTCTAGTCCTCCTCTTTTAACTAAACACACAAAAATAAGAAAAATTAAATTGTTAAAAACAGATTCATTCAAATAAAACACCTACCTTTGTGCGTTTTGTATAAAACATCTTATAAAATAAATAGTTATGGATAAATTCAGTTACGCCATCGGCCTTGGTATTGGCCAGAATTTATTGAGCATGGGTGCTCAAAGTATTAATGTTGAAGACTTTGCTCAAGCAATCAAAGACGTATTAGATAGAAAAGAAACGGCTATCAGCCACAACGAAGCACGTGAAATCGTAAACAAGTACTTTGAAGAGCTGGAAACCAAATTGAATGCAGAGAATATTGAAAAGGGAAAATCATTTTTGGAGGAAAACGCAAAAAGACCGGGGGTCGTGACACTTCCCAGCGGCTTACAGTACGAAGTTATCACAGAAGGTAACGGAAAAAAACCGAGTGCAACCGACCGTGTAAAATGCCATTATGAAGGTACCTTGATTGATGGGACTTTGTTTGACAGTTCTATCAAACGCGGCGAACCGGCTATCTTTGGTGTGAACCAAGTAATCAAAGGATGGGTGGAAGCACTCCAACTGATGACTGAAGGTGCTAAATGGAAACTTTTCATTCCTTCAGAACTAGCCTATGGAGCACAACAGGCAGGAGAAATGATTCCTCCTCACAGCACATTGATTTTTGAAGTAGAATTAATCGAAGTATTATAATTATTAAAGCATTTAAGGCAAATGAAAAAAATTAGTTTTTTTGTAGCAATCGCTGCTGCAGCCAGCTTGGCTTCTTGTACAGCCCAAGCACCGAAAGCAAACATGAAGAATGACGTAGACTCACTTTCTTACATGATGGGTATCACCAACACGCAAGGTCTGGATATGTATATGAGCCAACAACTGGGCGTTGACACAGCCTATATGGCCGACTTCATCAGAGGTGTTAAAGAAGGTACCAGCAAGACAAGTCCTAAAGATGTTGCTTATATGGCAGGTCTTCAGATTGGTCAACAAGTTGGTGGACGTATGTTCGATATGATGAGCCAACGTATTTTCGGAAATGACTCTACTCAAAGTTTAAGTAAAGAAAACTTCCTGGCAGGTTTCATGGCTGCTTTGCAGAAAAAAGGCATGAATGTTACTATGGAAGAAGCCAACGCCTACGTTCAGTCTAAAGCAGAAGCAATCAAAACAAAAGCTACTGAAGCCCAGTTCGCTGAAAATAAGGCTGCCGGTGAAAAATTCCTAGCTGAAAATGCAAAGAAAGAGGGTGTTAAAACTACATCAAGCGGCTTACAATATAAGATAATTAAAGAAGGTAACGGCGCTGTTCCTACCGATTCTTCTAAAGTAAAAGTAAACTATAAAGGTACTTTGATTGACGGAACTCAGTTCGACAGTTCATATGATCGTAAAGAACCGACTACTTTCCGTGCTAATCAAGTAATCAAAGGATGGACTGAAGCACTGACAATGATGCCAGTAGGTTCTAAATGGGAACTTTACATCCCTCAAGACTTGGCTTATGGTGCACGTGAAGCCGGTCAGATTAAACCTTTCTCTACTTTGATTTTCGAAGTAGAACTGGTTGGAATCGAAAAATAACCTCATTTTAATACGATTTACAAAAAAGCGTGGAACATTCGTGTCTCACGCTTTTCTTTTAACTTGTCCTTCTACAAATCAAATTTTCTTTTCCTTTATATCTGTACGTGCCTCAACAACATTTACTACATAATCGCCTAATTCTTCGCATTCGCTGATAATATCCATATAATAATCCCCCGTCTGATAATTATATTCCTTATTATTCACATCCAATACATTCTGATCCTTCAACTGGTTGCGGTAATTGTTTCTCTCATTCTCTATATTAAATGATTTGTTAGGATCAACCAAATGATATTCGTCTTCTTCCAAAGATACCATTTGTTGTAGTGCATTATCCGTCAATTGAAGCATCTGATGAATATGGTCATATTGTTTTTCCGTAAAATCTTCATTCCCTCTGAATTTATGATTGATAGTACGCGCCAAATGATAACAGCTGTCACCAATACTTTCCAACTCAGTCACTTCACGCAACATGGTACGTATTTTCAATTTACTTTCTGAACTCAGCCGCCCTTCAGAAACTTCATTCAGATAATTGGCTATCTCCAGCTCCATATTATCACTGATATTTTCATATTTCTCTATCCGGCTAAATAATTTGTTGAAATCATTCTCATTCGTAGTATGCAATAGATCACGCACCATACCAAACATACGGCGAGTACGCTCAGCAAACAAATTAATTTCTTTCCTTGCCTGGACAATAGACAATTCAGCAGTAGATAGCATACCACCAGAGATAAAACGCAAACGGAATTCCTCCTCATCCTCTTTTGGTCTGATTACCCAACAGACCACCTTTTCAATCGGTCCAATAAACCAAATCAATATCAACACATTACAGATATTAAAAGCTGTGTGGAAAGCCGAAAGTTTATAAGTAATTGCCACTTCAGGCGATACTCCTGGAAATAAGCGGTTAATCATTCCACTCACCATATCTACAAACGGATGGAAAATACATAAAATCCATACCACCCCAAATATATTAAAAATAAAATGAGCCAACGCCGCCCGCCTTGCTTGCGTATTCGCCGTCAAAGCTGCAATATTAGAAGTTACAGTAGTACCAATATTCTCGCCCATCACCAGTGCAATGCCCAAATACAAATCAAGCACACCACTGGAACAAAGAATCAATGTAATGGCCATAACCGCAGCAGAAGACTGTGCGCACATTGTTATTATTCCACCTATCAACAAGAATGATAAAATGGAAAAAAATCCCCATTCCTTGCAAGAGGTAATAAAACTGATGATAGCTGCATTATGCTCCAAATCCATATGCATGGCATTCTCACGTAACGTAGTCAATCCCAAAAACATGAACGAAAATCCAAAAATAAATTCCCCAAAAGATTTTTTCTGACTTTTATTAGAAAAGATTAAAGGAACAGCCAATGCAAAGAGAGGAAAAATAAGATTATTCATATCGATCTGGAAACCGAAAATAGACATAATCCAAGCGGTCACCGTAGTACCAATGTTAGCTCCCATAATTACAGAAATAGCCTGCCCCAAAGTCAGCAATCCCGCATTTACGAAACTAACTGTCATTACCGTTGTCGCAGTAGAAGACTGTACAGAAGCTGTCACAAATGTACCAGTTAACAGCCCGGTAAAACGGTTCGTGGTCATTGCCCCCAGAATATGACGCAAATGTCCGCCTGTCAGTTTTTGCAAGGCCTCACTCATGGTTTTCATCCCATACATCAGAAGTGCCAGTGAGCCTATCAGTTTCAAAAAAACAAATATTGACATGTAGATTCTCTTTTATTTAGACTCTCTTCTTTCTTACACTTTATTAAAAAACACAGAGACACAAAGTATTTAACCCATCATAGGTTAAACCTTGCACCTCTGCACCTATTCTGTTCACCATAGCCCTTTCAGGTCAGGATTTCTTTTCCTTCACATTGCTACTGGCTTCCACCACATTTACTACATAATCGCCCAGTTTTTCACATTCTCCAATAATATCCATATAGTGCACCCCCATCTGATAATCATACTCCTTATTATTCACATCCAGCACATTTTGGTTCTTTAGCTGATTACGATAGTTATTTATTTCATTCTCTATATTAAACGATTTATTCACATCTACCACATGATGCTCATCTTCCACCAACGAAATCATCTGAGACAAAGCATCATCAGTCAACTGGAACATCTGATGAATATGATCATACTGTTTCGAAGTAAAATCCATATCACTGCGATGTTTACGATTGATAGTACGTGCCAAATTATAACAGCTGTCACCAATACTCTCTATTTCAGTCACCTCACGAAGCATAGCACGAATCTGCAACTTACTCTCAGAACTCAAACGCCCGTCGGATACCTGATTCAGATAATTAGCGATCTCCACCTCCATGTTATCGCTTATATTCTCATATTTCTCAATACGACTGAACAATTTGTTAAAGTCATTGTCATTAGTGGTGTGAAGCAGATCCCGCACCATGCCAAACATACGATGAGTACGCTCTGCAAAGAGATTGATTTCCTTACGTGCCTGCAATATAGAAAGCTCTGCCGTAGAAAGCATACCACCTGTAATAAAGCGCAAACGATATTCCTCATCCTGCTCTCTCTGAGGAATGATTTTACAGACAGTTTTCTCTATCAACTTGACAAACCAAATAAGAATCAACACATTGCATATATTAAAAGTAGTATGAAAAGCAGACAGTTTAAAAGATACGGCAACAGCCGGATCTGCTGTTCTCATTATATCTTCTACAAACCATGAAACCCCCATAGTTACAGGCTTGAAAAGGCATAACACCCAAATAACCCCAAAAACATTGAACACCAAATGAGCCAGCGCAGCCCTCCTGGCCTGCGTATTGGCAGTCAGTGCGGCAAGGTTAGCGGTTATAGTGGTACCAATATTCTCGCCAAGTACCAACGCAGCCCCCAGCTCAAAACTAATCCAACCATTGGCACACATAATCAAAGTAATAGCCATCGTTGCAGCCGATGCCTGTACAATCATGGTAAGAACTGTACCGATGACAACAAATAAGATAACAGAGCCAAATCCCATATCAGTATAGTTCTGAACAAAAGACAACATTTCGGGGTTTCTACTTAAGTCAGGAGCATTCGTCTTCAAGAGAGAGAGGCCCATAAACAAAAAAGAGAAACCGAATATAAATTCTCCAATGGATTTACGGTTACTCTTTCCTGAAAATAATAAGGGTACGCCAACAGCCAATAACGGAAGTGCCATAGCAGCAATATCTACTTTAAACCCTAACGCAGATATAATCCATGCAGTGACAGTGGTACCGATATTTGCCCCCATAATGACTCCAATTGATTGTGAAAGTGTAAGGAGTCCGGCATTAACGAAACTTACTACCATAACAGTAGTAGCAGAAGAGGATTGAATTAACGCAGTGATAAGAACACCGGTTAACACTCCGGTTACCCGGTTGGTGGTCATCGCTGTGAGGATTTTACGCAGTCTGTCACCAGCAAACTTTTGCAGCCCCTCACTCATGATTTTCATTCCATAAAGGAATAGCGCCAGTGAACCTAGCAGCTTTAAGAAATCATAAAAAGAATACTCCATCTTTAATTAATTTGGTAGGAATTGGCTAATCTCCCTTTTATTCAGTAAATTTCAAGCCGTTTCACTACGTTAGTAATAATTATTACGATTATGTTACAAATCTGTTGCAAAAATAACAATATTTCAAAGAACTTCCCAATCGGAAGCTCACTTTTGGATATTTATAATGGTTTTAATCTAGATATCCCATACGGGCCGGTCAGTGCCAAAGTCAATAACAAAGTAGAAGGACTCAATTACCGGGCCTATAATAATAAGGATGTGGAATTCCTGAATATGCTAAATCCTTCGGGAATGCGCACTTATGTCCGTTCACTTTGCTTCATCTTGTGCAAAGCGGTGGAGGACTTATACCCTGATGGAAAAATCATGCTTGAACATCCCGTATCCAAAGGATATTATTGCGACTTGCAGATAGGGCACGAGACCGGACTGGATGATGTTTCCCGTATTAAGCAGCGAATGAAAGAGATTGTGGAAGCCAACATCCCTTTCCACCGTTTTGAATGTCACACAACTGAAGTAGTAGAACTATTCCGCCGGAAAGGAATGATGGACAAAGTTAGACTGCTTGAAACTTCAGGGGAACTTTACTCCTATTATTATACTTTAGAAGATACCATTGACTACTACTATGGCAGTCTGTTGCCCAGCACCGGATATATCCGCAAATTCGACATAGTGAAATACTATGACGGCTTGTTGCTGCGTGTCCCCAACCGTCAGAATCCGGAAGTACTAGAGGAAGTGGTAAAACAAGAAAAAATGCTGGAAGTATTCAAAGAACATCGTCGTTGGAATCAGATTTTAGGCGTAGGGACTGTAGGAGATTTCAATGTGGCCTGTAATGAAGGTTATGCCACCGATCTGATTAATGTGTCTGAAGCCTTGCAGGAAAAAAAAATTTCCAATATTGCTGATGAGATATACCACAGAGGAAAAAACGGTCAAAGAGTAAAACTGGTTCTTATCTCCGGTCCATCCTCTTCTGGTAAAACGACTTTCAGCAAACGGCTCAGTATTCAGTTGATGGCAAACGGTCTGAAGCCTTACCCCATCTCCCTGGACAATTATTTTGTTGACCGAGAAAAGACACCAAAAGATGAAAAAGGTGATTATGATTACGAATCATTGTATGCATTGGATTTGGAGTTCTTCAACAAGCAATTACAAGATCTGCTTCATGGAAAGGAAGTGGAATTACCACGTTTCAACTTCACCACAGGAAGAAGGGAATTTAAAGGTGACAAACTTAAGATTGACGATAACATGATATTGATTCTCGAAGGGATCCATGCACTTAACCCCGAGTTAACTCCTCATATTCCCACCGAAAATAAATATAAAATATATGTATCGGCATTAACCACTATTCTGCTGGACAATCATAATTATATTCCGACTACCGACAACCGTTTGTTGCGCCGTATTATCCGCGATTACAAATACCGTGGCTATTCCGCAGAGGAAACAATCAGAAGATGGCCCAGCGTACGCGCCGGAGAAGAAAAATGGATCTTCCCATATCAGGAAAATGCAGATGCCATGTTCAATTCTGCCCTGTTGTTTGAACTGGCCATTATGAAGGATTATGCCATTCCTATTCTAAGGAATGTTCCCAATAACAAACCGGAATATTCAGAAGCATACCGTTTACGCAAATTCTTGGAATATTTCGCTTCGGTACAAGATAAAGAATTGCCTCCCACTTCTTTACTGAGAGAGTTTTTAGGAGGAAGCAGTTTCCGGTATTAACCTGTTATTAAACAGTATATAAGTTTTGTTTATGTGCAAAACAAACAGTAATTTCGGCCATTATTAAACAAGTATAAGTGAATGCACTCCAAAGGCTATAGAAAACTGTTCAACTGCCTGATGTTCTACTACTAAGAACATTTCTTCTTCAGGAGGGTATGCCAAAAGCCAGCAGACTGTACATTACACCACCATAAAGATGGATTAAATGACAGCGTATCTTACTTTTGGCATACGTTTCTTTCTATTTGATATCTTATTCTCTTGCACATCAATTGGTCGGATCCATTAATCCGCCCTTATGGAAATTTCTATTTATGAACCAGTAGACCTTATTATAACTCTTATGAAAACAACAATCAACGGTATGACAGACCGTATCCGACGCCTACGTCAAGAATCTTTTGATACACAACCTTCTTTGTCCATAGAACGTGCTCTGATAGAAACCGAATTTTACAAAGAAAACGAAGGAAAGTATCCAATTCCTATTCTAAGAGCACTGAACTTCCTTGAAATCTGTAAACGGAAAACTATATACATAGGTGAAGACGAACTGATTGTAGGTGAACGTGGACCACGCCCCAAAGCCGTATCGACTTTCCCTGAACTGACCTGTCACAGCGTGGAAGACCTTCATGTATTGAACACCCGCGAATTGCAGCGTTACACCATCAGCCAGGAAGATATAGACACCTATGAACGCGAGGTTATTCCTTATTGGAAAGGGCGCACCCAACGCGAACGCATCTTCAATCATGTTCCCAAAGAATGGAAAGAAGCTTACGAAGTAGGAATGTTCACTGAATTCATGGAACAACGAGCCCCCGGCCATACTTCTCTGGACGGAAAGGTTTATCAACATGGCATGCTGGATTTGAAAGAACGTATTGCACATGAGTTGAAAAATCTGGATTTTATGAATGATCCAGAAGCAACCGACAAACAAGAAGAACTGACCGCCATGTCCATCTCCTGTGATGCCGCTATCATTTTTGCCGAACGCCATGCCGAACTGGCCGAAAAGATGGCTGGACAAGAAACCGATCCGAAACGCAAAGAGGAACTGAAAAAAATAGCGGAAATCTGCCGATGGGTTCCTGCACATGCCCCCCGTACTTATTGGGAGGCCATACAAATGTACTGGTTTGTCCATCTCGGCACCATTACAGAGCTGAACGGATGGGACGCCATGAATCCAGGACATTTTGACCAGCACCTCGCTCCTTTCTATGAAAAAGACCTGGAAGAAAGAATACTGACCCGTGCAGAGGCCAAAGAACTGATGTCATGTTTCTTTATCAAAGTAAATAATCAGACAGCCCCACCCAAAGTTGGCATCACCGCCAAAGAAAGCGGTACCTACAATGACTTTACCAATCTGAATATCGGTGGCATCAAACGTGATGGTAGCAACGGAGTCAGCGAAGTATCCTATATCATGCTCGAAACAGTAGATGATCTTCACCTGTTACAACCCGGAAGCGCCCTGCACATCAGTGTATGCACCCCGGAGCGTTTCCTGCGCGAAGGCTGCAAAGTAATCCGTAAGGGCTATGGCTACCCATCTGTATTCAATCCCGACACATACGTCATGGAACTGATGCGACAGGGAAAAACACCGGAGGACGCTCGTGAAGGCGGATGTAGCGGATGCATAGAAGTAGGCGCTTTCGGAAAAGAAGCTTACATACTGACCGGTTACCTTAACGTACCCAAGATATTGGAAGTCACCTTGCACAACGGAACAGATCCTGTATCAGGCAAGAAAGTAGGCTTGGTAACAGGAGATCCCTGTACCTTCCGGAGTTATGAAGCACTTTATGACGCATTTCTTAAACAAATCCATTATTTTGTAGATATGAAAGTACGTGTCAGCAACTACATTGACCGTATGTTCGCCAAATACGCTCCCGCCACTTTCCTGTCTTTGTTCATTGATGACTGTATCGCCAAAGGAAAAGATTATTATAACTGCGGACCGCGTTATAACACAAGCTATATTCAATGCACCGGTTTGGGTACTATTACCGACAGCCTCTCCGTTCTGAAAAAACATGTATTCGAAGAACGTAAATTCAATATGGAGCAAATCATCCATGCTACCGATACCAACTTCGAAGGACAGGAAGCCATGAGACAGTTCATACTGAACCGTACCCCTTTCTTCGGTAACGATGACGAATATGCAGACCGCATCGCCATCCAGATCTTTAACGACCTTTACGATGCCATCGAGGGAAAGCCGAACACCAAAGGCGAATGTTTCCATCTGAACATGTTGTCTACCACCTGTCACGTTTACTTCGGCAAAATGATGAATGCCACCCCCAACGGCCGTCTAGCCGGACGTGCCATCAGTGACGGTACCTCACCCTCACACGGAGCAGATACCCACGGGCCATCCGCCGTTATAAAATCATTAGGAAAACTGGACCAGGTGAAAAGCGGAGGCACTCTATTGAATCAGCGCTTCCTGCCTTCACTTCTTAAACACGATGAAGACATAGCCAAACTGGCAAGCCTCATCCGCAGCTATTTTGCTTTAGGAGGACATCACATTCAGTTCAACATAGTAGATACCGCTACCCTGCATGCCGCCCAAAAACATCCGGAAGAATACCGGGACCTATTGGTACGCGTAGCTGGATACAGTGATTACTTCAATGACATGAATACAGATTTACAATATGACGTAATAGCCCGCACGGCACAAGAAACCTTCTGACAAGATGAGTCTGATTTTCGACATCAAACGCTATGCCATCAATGACGGACCGGGCATCCGCATCACACTTTTCATGAAAGGATGCCCGCTCTCGTGCGTATGGTGCCATAATCCCGAAGGCATTCGTAACGGAAAAGACAAACTATACACAGCCAAGAAATGCCTCGGCTGTGGAACTTGTCTGAAAGTATGTCCCAACGGGGCACTGACACTGGCTCCCGAGGGTATTATCACCGACAAGCAAAAATGCGTGTTATGCGGACGCTGTGCCGAAGAATGTCCGGCAATGGCTATCGAGATATCAGGAACGGAATATACCGCCGAATACCTGATACATGAAATAGAAAAGGAAATCCCATTTATGGATCAATCGGGCGGTGGGGTCACTTTTTGTGGTGGAGAACCGTTGCTTCATCCCGAATTCTTGATTGATATACTGAAACGTTGCGGACAACAGGGAATTCATCGGGCGGTAGATACCACCCTGCTTGCCCGCAAAGAAACAGTGGATGAAGTGATGCGGAATTGTGAACTATTGCTTATCGACTTAAAATCAATGGACAGTACCGTACACCAGACATTTTGTGATGTTCCCAATGAATTAATTTTGGAGAACATCCGCAGAGTAGCAGAAGCTGACTTCCCTTATTATATCCGTATTCCATTGATTGAAGGAGTGAATGCAGATGAAAAGAACATAAAACTGTCTGCCGAATTTTTGGCCAGTCTTCCACGGCATCCTGAGATAATTAACCTATTACCTTACCATGATATAGGAAAGGGAAAGCATACAAAGCTAGGCAGTATCTATAATCCTAAAGGATATAAAATGCAAACGCCATCCGAGGAAGTACAACAGCAGTGCATACAAATCTTGACTGATTACGGTTTAAAAGCAACCATAGGTGGATAATTATATATCATCGTTCTGTAGTAAAAGGACCTTCGTACCCCAAAAACGTGCCCCGTCCTCCGTTATCAAATAATCTTCCTCATTACGCAACTCTGTAAACTCACGATAACTCTCCAACTTATCATAATCGATAAAACCCTTAAAGCATTTTTCCGCTTTCCAACAATCTATTAATATAGATACCCGGTTCTATAGTAAGCACAAATCCCGGTTCTAAAGGTCTGGCCAGCCTTAATGACTTACGGCCGAACTGAGTGCTTTTCGGTTGTCCGTCATAGCCGACCCATACCTCTCCCAAATTCTCCATATCGTGCACATCCAATCCCATCATGTGTCCTAGTCCGCACGGAAAAAACATAGCATGCGCCCCAACGGCCACCGCTTCAGCAGGATCACCTTTCATAATGCCCAGTCCTTTCAGCCCTTCACAAATCACTCTACAGGAAAGTTCATACACCTCCTTAAAAGGCACTCCGGGCTTCAATGCACGAACCGCTGCCGTGTGTGCGGCAACCTGAATGTCATACACTTCTTTCTGACGGATAGTAAACGTTTTATCCGCACAAATTGTAGACGACATATCACCAGCATATCCCATTTCAGTTTCCGCACCAGCATCCACCAACAGCATATCCCCCGATTTCACCGTATGCCCATGATAATGGTTATGCAAAGTCTGTCCGCATACCGTGGCAATAGTAGGAAACGAAAATCCACAACCATTGGCCTGTGCCACCGCTTCCAATGCAGCCACCACTTCCCATTCCTTCATTCCTATACGTAACACTTTCATAGCTGTAATGTGCATATCAGCCGTCACATTACAAGCACGTTCAATTTCAACCAACTCCTCAGCAGTCTTATAATTCCTCATATTCACGACTCCACGAATAAACGGAACAGACGGCTGTTCCATGCCAAGCTTTATATCCAACCAGTCCAACAGCTTCAATCTGTGCTCCGCACGATAAACAGGCAGATAATGAATCACCTGTCTTTTAGCAACTGCTTTTTCCAAACACTTCTTCAAATCCGCGGCAGAACCAGTTTCTGTCACTCCCACCCTCTACGCTTTCTCACACAAGGCAGGCTGGATTCCCATCCATACAATATGATCCATAGTCAGCTCATCCCCGAAGATAATTTCCTTATCCTCATCCACATCGATAATGGCAGCCAACCCAGCATAGGGCAAGCCGAAAAAATAAAGAAAAGTAGAATCCTGGCGGAAATGATAAGTATTATCCGCATAGTCGCCACTCTCCTCGTTATCCCAAATAGCAAGAAACCTATCCCCACGTTTTTTCAAACTGTTACGATGGGTTGTATAAGTTTCTTTTGCAAACATAATCTTATGTTTTTTATATAGATGACAGGTAAAGATAGCCATCCCCTTAAAATAATCCCCCCAAAAAGGAAGATTATTACAATACAATTTCCTATTTTTGTCGCAATAAACAAGGAAATAAAAATATTATGGCACAAGGCTCACGTCAAGTACAAACACAAGCCCAGCAACAAATACAAACCTTATCTCCACAACAGATACTGGTAGTGAAATTGCTGGAACTGCCCACTGTGGAGCTGGAAGAACGTATCCATTCCGAAATACTGGATAATCCGGCCCTGGAGGAAGGGAAAGAAATGCCCGAAAATGAAGATGACAACACAGAATACGTTGAGAACGAAGACGGAAATACAGACTCGAACGAAGATTTTTCATTAGGCGATTACAGCAACGAAGATGATATTCCCGATTATAAACTACAGGAACATAATCGTTCCAAAGAAGGAGTAGCCGAAGAAATCCCTTTCTCGGATGCCGTATCTTTTTATGAAATATTGAAAGACCAGTTGCAGATGCAGGAACTTACCCCAGAACAACGAGATATAGCAGAATACTTGATCGGTTCATTGGACGATGACGGCCTGTTACGCAAAAATATGGAGTCTATCATGGATGAACTTGCCATCTATCGAGGCATCTATACCACTGAGGAGGAATTAAATAAAATCTTGGAAATAATCCAAGACTTTGATCCGGCAGGTATCGGTGCCCGCAGTTTACAAGAATGTCTTCTGCTACAAATACAAAGAAAAGCCGATTCACCGTTAAAACAAATAGAACTGGACATCATCGGTAAATGCTGTGATGAGTTTACCCGCAAAAACAAAGAAAGGATTATCCAAAAACTAGGTATTACCGAAGAACAATATAATGAGGCGGTGAGCGATCTCACCAAGCTGAATCCTCGTCCGGGCAGTTCACTGGGTGAAGCAATGGGCAAAAATATGCAGCAGATCATTCCCGACTTCATTGTAGAAACGTATGAGGATGACACCATTACTCTAAGTTTAAACAATCGTAATGTTCCTGAGTTGCGTCTGAGCCGCCAGTTCACCGAACTACTGGATGAACACACCCGCAACAAAGATAATCAGAGCAAAGCCTCAAAGGACGCACTGATGTTCCTAAAACAAAAAGTAGATGCCGCACAAGGTTTTATCAACGCCGTAAAACAGCGACAACATACGTTGCTCACCACCATGCAAGCCATTATAGATATTCAGCGCCCCTTCTTTTTGGAAGGAGACGAATCCCTGCTAAAGCCCATGATCCTAAAAGATGTAGCCGAACGCTCGGGATTGGATATTTCCACCATATCACGGGTAAGCAACAGCAAATATGTACAAACAAACTATGGTATCTATTCGTTGAAATTCTTTTTCAGCGACGGTTACACTACCGAAGACGGTGAAGAACTCTCAGTCCGCGAAATCAAGCGTATTCTGAAAGAATGTGTAGACACCGAAGACAAGGAAAAACCGTACACTGATGATGAACTGGCCGAAACACTAAAAACGAAAGGCTACCCCATAGCCCGCCGTACTGTAGCCAAATACCGCCAACAGCTTAACATACCCGTCGCACGATTAAGAAGGTAATATAAATTATATGGAAGCTAACGAAATAACCGAAACAATAGCAGTAGGCAAGAAAAACAGTCCGCTTGAAGTCAGTTCACGTATCATATCAGGCATATTCACGCCTTTTATGATTCCTTTTGTGGCATTTTTCCTACTTTTTTTCTTCACTTATCTTCGTATCATGCCCATCCAGTACAAACTGATAGTATTGGGCATAGTCTACTGTTTCACCATTCTGATGCCGATGCTCGCCATCTACCTGTTCCAAAAAATAAACGGTTGGGGTATTCATGAATTGGGACACCGCGAAAAACGTTTCGTACCATATGCGTTGACTATCATCAGCTATGTCACTTGTCTCATCACCATGTATAAGATACACCTGCCCCGCTATATGTCAGGTATTATCGTAGCCGCCCTCATCTGCATGATCCTTTGCACGCTGATCAATTTCAAGTGGAAAATCAGCACACACGTGGCAAGCAGCGGCATGATGGTAGGCGGATTATTATCCTACAGCTTTATATTCAATTTCAATCCTGTATGGTGGCTCTGTTTTTTCATTTTGCTATCCGGGATGCTTGGCACAGCCCGTATCATTGTAAAACAGCATACCTTATTAGAAGTTTTAGCCGGATTTATTGTCGGATTGTTTTGTGGTGTCATTGGAATTTTGTTTATTTGAAAAAAATTAGTATTAACCTTATAAATTGAAAGCATTATGGAATTTCCAAGCAATGTAAAGTATACCAAAGAACACGAATGGATACGAGTAGAAGGTGATATAGCTTATGTAGGCATCACTGATTATGCACAAGAGCAACTGGGTGACATCGTATTCGTAGATATCACAACTGAAGGAGAAACTTTAGAAAAAGATGAAGTTTTCGGTACTATTGAAGTAGTAAAGACTATTTCGGACTTGTTCCTTCCCGTTTCAGGAGAAGTTCTGGAACAGAACGAAGCATTGGCCGACAATCCCGAATTAGTAAACCAAGACCCGTATGGTAAAGGGTGGCTGATTAAGATTAAGCCCAATGACTCTAATGACGTTAACGATTTGCTGGATGCTGAAGGATATAAAGCATTAGTCAACGAATAATATAGATTCCCATTAGGAATTGTTCAAGCGCGGATTACGCGGACCTCACGGATTTTTCTATCCGCGTTCATCCGTATAACCCGTGCTTGAAGTAAATATATAAACCAAACAATAACAAAAAACAATGAAACCTATCGTAAGTATTATCATGGGTAGCACTTCCGACCTTCCCGTAATGGAAAAAGCTGCCAAATTACTGGACGAGATGCACGTACCTTTCGAAATGAACGCCCTTTCGGCACACCGCACTCCCGAAGCTGTGGAGGAATTTGCGAAAAATGCTGCAGGCCGTGGAATTAAAGTCATCATTGCCGCTGCCGGCATGGCTGCCGCACTTCCCGGTGTCATTGCTGCAAATACCACACTACCTGTTATCGGTGTACCCGTAAAAGGTTCAGTTCTTGATGGCGTAGACGCACTTTATTCTATCATCCAAATGCCTCCCGGAATTCCTGTAGCTACCGTAGCAATCAATGGAGCCATGAATGCAGCTATTCTGGCCGTACAAATGCTAGCATTGAGTGATACAGAACTAGCCACCAAGTTTGCAGACTACAAGACCGGCTTGAAAAAGAAAATCGTGAAAGCCAACGAAGAACTGAAAGAAGTCAAGTTTGAATATAAAACAAATTAACTAGTGGTTAGTGATTAGTGGTAAGTGGTTAATATTTCAGCGCAGCCCACTAATCACTAACCACTCACCACTAATCACTAACTATGGATTTATTCAATTACTCCCGCCGCGAATCTTCCGAAGTGAATATCGGAGCCACTCCCTTGGGTGGCAACAACCCCATCCGTATTCAGAGCATGACAAATACCGTCACTATGGATACCGAAGCCTGTGTGGAACAAGCCAAACGCATTATAGATGCCGGCGGTGAATACGTTCGCCTCACCACACAAGGTGTCCGTGAAGCCGAAAACTTGAAGAATATCAATATCGGATTACGCTCTCAAGGATATGATACTCCATTGGTGGCCGATGTACATTTTAACCCCAAAGTAGCCGATGTAGCGGCACAATATGCAGAAAAGGTACGCATCAATCCGGGAAATTACGTAGACCCGGGACGTACTTTCCGGAAACTGGAATACACTGACGAAGAATATGCGCAAGAAATAGAAAAGATACGTGCACGCTTCGTTCCTTTTCTAAATATCTGCAAGGAAAACCACACCGCCATCCGCATCGGGGTAAACCACGGTTCTCTGTCAGACCGCATCATGTCTCATTATGGTGACACCCCTGAAGGTATGGTGGAATCGTGCATGGAATTTCTGCGTATCTGTGTTGCGGAACATTTCAACGATGTGGTTATTTCCATCAAAGCATCCAATACCGTAGTAATGGTCAGGACGGTCCGTCTACTGGTAGAGGAAATGGAAAAGGAAAATATGGCTTTCCCGCTTCATCTGGGTGTTACCGAAGCAGGGGATGGCGAGGACGGAAGAATAAAATCCTCATTAGGAATAGGCGCACTCCTTGCAGATGGCTTGGGAGATACCATTCGTGTTTCATTGAGCGAGGCTCCTGAAAACGAAATTCCGGTAGCCCGCAAACTGGTTGATTATATACTAACTCGGGAAGGACATCCTTTTATTCCTGGAAAAGAAGCTCCGCAGTTCAACTACCTATCTCCGGGGCGCCGGAAGACTAAGGCTGTCCGAAACATTGGAGGAGATAATCTTCCCGTAGTAATAGCCGAACGTCTGGAAGGGTCTTTCGAAACTAATCCTCAGTTCAAACCTGACTATATTTATTGCGGTGGAAGTGTGCCCCAATCACGAGATAACAATATAGCCTATCTAGTAGATGCCAATGCATGGAATCCAGAAGAAAAAAATGTCTATCCGGCATTTAACTACCAGCAGATGATAGAATTACATCACACGGTTTCCGATCTGAAATTCCTGTTTCTGCCCTATATGGCTATGAATGACGAAGTAATCGCAGCCCTTAAACTACATCCCGAAGTGGTAATCATCGCCCAAAGCAATCATCCCAACCGCCTCGGCGAATATCGTGCCATGACACACGAACTGATGAATGAAGGTTTAGAAAATCCGGTCGTATTCTTCCAATACTATCAGGAAACGAAAGCTGAAGACCTGCAAATCAAAGCGGCAGCTGATATGGGTGCACTAATTTTTGACGGACTCTGTGACGGAATCTTCTTGTACAACCAAGGCCCCTTGAGTCATATAGTGGTAGATACCACTGCATTTGGTATCCTGCAAGCCGGCAGAATCCGAACCAGCAAAACGGAATACATTTCATGTCCGGGATGTGGTCGTACCTTATATGATTTGGAGTCTACCATCGCCCGTATCAAAACAGCTACCTCGCACTTGAAAGGTCTGAAGATCGGCATTATGGGCTGTATTGTCAATGGTCCCGGCGAAATGGCGGATGCCGACTATGGCTATGTAGGTGCCGGTCGTGGAAAAATCAGCCTCTATAAAAAGAAAGAATGCATAGAAAAAAACATTCCCGAAGATCAGGCTGTTGAGAAGTTGATCGAGCTCATCAAAGCCAATGGTGACTATACAGAAAAATAAAAACGTCCAAATTATGGATTATCAACAGATTCTAAAAGACATCTATCAAGAAATCCAGCCCTACGCCTCTATTGGCAAACAGGCTGATTACATTCCGGCACTTGCCAAAATCAACCCAGATCAATTCGGAATGTGTATCCATACGATACAAAACAAAACTTTCATGCATGGAGAAGCCACCACCGGCTTCTCCATCCAAAGTATTTCGAAAGTTTTTTCACTTGCCATGTGTTTGAGTCTTGAAGGAGATAATCTATGGAAAAGAGTAGGTAAAGAACCTTCGGGAACAGCTTTCAACTCATTAGTACAACTGGAGGTAGAAAAAGGAATTCCTCGGAATCCCTTTATTAACGCCGGAGCCATTGTAATGACAGATATCCTGCTGAACCATCTGAAACACCCCGAAGAAGAATATCTTCGTTTCGTCCGCTCAATCAGCGGAAATAACCAAATTCATTATAATGAAGAAGTTGCCCTGTCCGAACGTGAAAACGGTTATCTGAATGCGGCAATCACCAACCTGTTGAAATATTATCATAACATCGACAATGACATAGAACGTGTACTTCATTTCTATTTCCTGCAATGCTCCATAGAAATGAGTTGTTATGATTTATCCAAAGCCTTTTTGCCGTTTGCCAACCATAAACAGGCTTTTACATTCGAAGGAATCACGCTGACCGCCTCTCAAGTGAAACGTATCAATGCCATCATGCAAACATGTGGATTCTATGACGAAGCAGGAGAATTTTCTTATTTGGTAGGTCTTCCGGGGAAAAGTGGTGTGGGAGGCGGTATAGCCGCAGTTTACCCACTACGATATTCAGTTGCAGTGTGGAGCCCGAGATTGAATCCAAAAGGAAATTCCGTTATGGGAATCAAGGCGCTGGAACTATTGACAACACAGACACAGGAATCTATTTTCTAGAAAACAAGCATCTCTCCATACTAAATCATCTTCTTTCTTGTTGGAATAATCCAGAATGAAGTTGAATATAACACGCATAATACTTATAGCCTTTTTATAAAGATAAAAAGAAGTCCCTGGAATGTATGTGGAAATTATTGATAATGCTTAATAAATAACCGTTTTTATCCTCTTTACTATTACAAAAGGCATTCATAGAGATGTTATTCCCCAAAGGAATATCTTCCGTTTGCCATAAACAAAAGAAAGATTAAGTCGTTTCTAGCCGACAGCCAAAGCCTTTTGAAAGACACTTTTGAAGGACCAACTCATATTATAACTAAGAATTAACTATGTAAACCATACTTAGAAAAATGATTTAACCTAAAGGAAGAAAACATTAACCCAGATGATAAAACGATTTTAAAAATCCACAAAAAATGAACAAGATAATCCGGATAGGGAAATCCGAATACCACCGAAATGAAATACCAGAACAAAAACAAACAGAAAGTCGGATATAGTCTCTACCTTGGAAACTAAAGGATTTATATCCGAACGAAGATATTAAAATGGAAAGATTTCATAACAAACAATTGGAAACAAGATTTTTAGACAACCATAAAAATCTGAAGAAAAAATTGAGAAAATTAATTTTATATCCTGAAAAGGCACTATAAAAACCTGCCTCAGCATTTCAAATGTCCAAAGCAGGTTTCTTTATATTTTATAGAGATACAGATCAATATCTGTTTCTGCCACCGCCATAGCCATTATCTCCGCGACTACCACCATAGCCACCACCACGACTGTTGTTACCGCCACGATAACCACCACCGCCATTGTTGCCATAGCTACGACGCGGACGTTCTTCTCTAGGACGAGCTACTGACACAGAAAGAGTTTTTCCATCCATGTCAACTTCATTAAGAGCTGCAATCGCTTTATCTCCAGCTTCATCATCAGCCATTTCAACAAAACCATATCCCTTAGAACGACCGGTCTCTCTGTCCATTATAATCTTAACAGAAACAACTTCACCATACTCTGCAAATAATTCTCCAAGTTCGGCTTCACTCATATTATAGTTAAGCCCTGCAATAAAAATGTTCATTTTAAAATAAATGTTTTAATAAAAAAATAAGTACGTTTTGCTATTAGGAATCTTACAGAGAGACAAACGATTCTACCATCATCACTAAAGAATAAGTTGGAAAAGTATTAATGTACTTCTATGAGGATACTTAATGCAGGGGACAAATGTACGCAATTAGACTTGAACTCAAAACTAATTGGAGATTTATTTTTAATAATAAATGTTTTTTCGTTCTCTTTGAAAGAACAGACAAGTTTTAGAACGGAAATAACTGTTTCTCAAATACATATTTATACTTTAAAAGCTATTATACAGAAAGTTATCCTGTACTACATATCAAAAAGATACAGAGAAAGAGAATCAATCTATAATAACAGGAGATGCTAAAGGAATAAAGTGATTCCGATCTACACTTCCAGCATTCATACGCTTTAATGCAGACTTCCGGTTTACTGCATCATATTCAAGGAACTTATCACGACTATAGCTTTCACCAGCCAGTTTCATGACACGACGATAAATAGCCTCCCGGCAAGGAGCATTAAAACCGCCGACATTATAGAGCATGATACTGATATTCGTCGGACGCCAGACACCTGACCGGTATCCGTATGCTCCTTCCCATGCTCCCAGTCTTTCATTAACATAACGTTTGTCAGAGATAAAATAATTCCATTTCACTTTCGTTATATCCGGAGTGAAATCAATGTTAGAATACCATCCATACCGGTCTGCAATTTCTTTTAGTTCCGCCATAACATTTGGCGGGATTTCACCGTCATACACATCATCATATTCATCTCCCAAATATCCGAAGCCATGCCCCACTGCTTCATGATGAATAATCTGTGCAAAACGTTCATCATCATTATCCACATAAGGACAGAATGCTATGGAATAGCCCAAAGAATGCATATAGGTGGTACCGGCATAGCGAGGACTATTCATGACTACAATCATCGGTGTATTTCTAACAGAATTA
>OHTZ01000641.1_pt1 | contig 21466 bp, 12 predicted proteins | sample 1579011 | NCBI WGS metagenome assembly OHTZ01 (sample SAMEA3879603, study PRJEB24766) | human gut metagenome | biome: human-associated habitat; feature: feces | place: USA | collected 1985/1987
AGTGGTTCCCCGCCGATCACCGTGATACGACCCTTATCTCCCCAGTAAGACTTAAACCGAAGTGCTGTCTTCAAAAGCTGATCCGTAGTGTACTCTTTTCCATCTGTCATATTCCAGGTATCCGGATTATGGCAGAACTGACAACGCATAGCACAGCCAGAAAGAAAAATCACATATCTCACTCCAGGTCCGTCCACAGACCCGAAGCTCTCCAGAGAATGAACATAGCCTTTTAACATTTCTAATTCCTTTGCATTCATATTTATAAAAAGGACATGCAACCTCTAACATATATTGTATTGCATGCCCTTTTGTTTCGCCGATACTATTTTAAAATATCAGACTTACATTCTGTCGTGGCAGGTTCTTGAAATAACATCCATCTGCTGTTCCTTTGTAAGGTCGATGAACTTAACAGCGTATCCAGATACACGAATTGTGAAGTTAGCGTACTCTGGCTTTTCTGGATGCTCCATAGCATCAAGAAGCTTATCCTTACCAAATACGTTAACGTTAAGGTGATGAGCACCCTGATCGAAGTACCCGTCCATTACGTTAACAAGGTTGTTAACTCTCTCTGAATCATCATGTCCAAGAGCATCTGGGTTCATTGTCTGTGTATTAGAGATACCATCAAGAGCCCACTCATATGGAAGCTTTGTAAGAGAGTTAAGTGAAGCAAGAAGTCCGTTCTGCTCTGCACCGTAGCTTGGGTTTGCACCTGGAGCAAGTGGTGTACCAGCCTTACGTCCATCTGGCATGTTACCTGTAAACTTACCATATACTACATTAGATGTAATTGTAAGGATAGATGTTGTTGGCTCAGAATTTCTGTAAGTATGTCTCTTCTTAATCTTGTCAAGGAATGACTTAAGAAGCCATACAGCGATATCATCAGCTCTGTCATCATCATTACCATACTTAGGGAAGTCTCCCTCTGTCTTAAATGCCATAGCGATACCTGTCTCAGGATCTCTCTCTGATACAGTAACCTTAGCATACTTAATAGCTGAAAGTGAATCTACTACATGTGAGAATCCTGCAATACCTGTTGCAAATGTTCTCTTAACATCTGTATCGATAAGAGCCATCTCAGCAGCTTCATAGTAGTACTTATCATGCATATACTGGATAAGGTTAAGTGTATTAACATAAAGATCAGCTAACCAATCCATCATAGCATCGAACTTATCAACAACTTCATCATAATATTTATTCTCAGGTGTTATTATTTTAAATGTAATGCTTCTCATATCCTCAAGTATACATTCCACAGTCCGTCCGGCAGTATACCAGTTACTTCCCGGTCTTACCAGCCTGAATCTCATTGGCTTTTCATATGACGAAATATCTATTTCTATACCACATTTCACATGATTATCAAGAAGCATTATGACATTCTTAAACACTTCCGGCTTCAATATCTCCATTGCTGCAAAGCATGCACCCTTTGCAAAAAGATTCTGTCCGACAAATGCTTTTCTTCTCGTAACCATAAGCTTTGCAAATCTTTCAGGAAGCTTTTCAACATCAAAACCTTCACCTGTAAGATATGCCGCCGAAACATGTCTTTTAGAAAAATACTCTTCTGCAAATGTACACAACTCATTCTCAGCCAGTCCAAGTTCTTTGCTTATCACAGCTTTTTTTAATATATCAGATGTGTATCCTGTATGTTCCTGAAGCAGATAGTTACTATTGTCATTCTTCCTAACTGCAAGATAATCACACCTTATTCCTTCACTTGTGTAGTCAAACAGTGCCACACCAGCAGCATGAAGTTCACTTTTCTGTCTGTACGCATAATATGCAAAGCTTTCAACTCTGCTTAATACCTGCCCTCTGCCATCTGATACACCACATTTTTTAAGAGTATCCCTGACAGCAGATATTTCATCAGAATGATAATCGGGAATGGTTACACATATGCTTTGAATCTGTGATGTACCTGTTGCTCGCATACATTCAGCGACAACATTTGCAAGACTGGTCTTTTCCTTTGAATCCTCTGTCAGTTTTACCGTCTGCACATTCCGTGAATTATATGAATATACACTTGCCTGAATTTTACTATATCCTATATCTATTCCTGCTATAAGTCCTTTACACTGCTCCATATCTGCTATCCTCATTTGACAATTGTAAACATTTCTCTTGTAACGTATTCCTCAACACAGTAACTATACATGAGCTTTCTTAATGTTGTAAGGTCATGCTGCTGTCTGCTTGCAAGACAATCATTAAGCATGTCAATCCTTCCATCTGTGTTCTCTGATGGAATATCCTTATATTCGCAGACTACCGGCTCTGTAGATGCCTGTTCATTGCTGTCATTAACTATAAATGTATATTCTAATGAATCCCCATAAAACAGATTAAACCTGCATGTAAATATTCCCCATTCGTTAGACTTCATAACCTGCACCAGCCTGTCAGCCCCATTAATACTATATGTCAAAGATACTTTATCATCTGGATCTGCTATGTATTCAACAATAGTAAGTCCCTGCATATTGTATGGTAAATCCAGTATTCCTTTGAATTTTTTGAAAAATCCATATATTCTGTCATGTTCACATAATTCATTAAGAACTGATTGTGCAAGTTCTTTTTCAGATGTATCTTCTCTTAACGCAACAGGGTTTCTTGACAGATTCTTAAGCCATGCTACATAACAACACTCTGGCAATCCATATCCATCCCCCATACACTCCTCTATAACTCTGAATACTATATCATTAGCCTTCTTCTGCCTGAGAAGATAGAATTGTGAATTATAAGATAAATATGCCTTTACTATAAGCATATCAGGAATCTTACTATAATAATCAGCAAACACCTCTGTAAATCTTCCAGTATGCACACCTGTATACATCATCTGGGCAAGAATCCTTTCTGACATATGCAATACATTTACATTATAATTAACTGCTGACTTCCACACAGCATACATTTCATCATTAGTCCCATTATAGTATTCGCACATATAAGAAAGAACAGGTTCATTATAAATGTTGTGTCTGAATATATATTGAGTAATCTCATCAATAATCTGACTATGTCCGTCTGATACATTTGTAAGAATATAGTCAGTCATTTTAAGAAGTTTTGCCGCTTTTGCCATACAACAACCGTATATACCTGCTATCTCATATGCCTGTGAATACATTGATGAATCTATAAGTATCTCTATCAGCTTTCCCGCATCCTTCTTCGTCAGATTATCTGTATCAACATAATTGTATTCATGCCAGAAATCATCTTCTTCATAATAATGATAGTAATAATCAATCATCCAGGCATTAACCTGCTGTTTATACTGTTCACTGATACCCTGTTCCTTTTTTATTGTTTTGTACAGCTTAAGTGTTTCTTGTGTATACTGTGAATTCTTTCTCATTTCACAGATTCTGCTCATAATTATTCTGGAATTGTTCTTTCCATAATCACCTGCAGCCTCAAACACCTCTGCATACTGCTGTATATCAAACACTTTTTCTATATCATAATCAATTGTATCTTTTCTAAGCTGTCCGTCAATACATTCAAATGTAATCTCGCAGTCACTTCCATACATACATATATATGCTGTTTCCCCTGAAAGCTCATATACTGTTTCTTCTGTAAACTGCGGATATCTGACATGTACATATCTTACGACATCACTAAAGCACTGCATTCTGTACATATATGGCATTTTACTTACAAATGTGCCTGTGTCATCACACACAAGCTGTGTCTTAAGAAGTGCCTTGTATAATACAACAAGGTTGTCACTGATATTGCCGGCTTTAAGCTGTTCATACACATATATCTCTATATTTCTTTCATAACCTTCATAGATATTCTTATAGTACGAATCTCTGCCCGTCACCACATTTGCATATAAAAATGCTTTATCTTCATCTATAAGAGTATTGTCATATGCAAAATACATCAACACTATCTTTGGCAGCTGCCTGTCTGTCTTTTTAGGCATACTGGCAATATAAAACTCATATAATCTTGTTATTTTCAGGCCTCTTAATACTCCTTTTTCATATATCTCAAAGCAGTTTTCTCCTGTCATGCCCATTCTTACCATCTGGGTTACAAGAACTGTCAGTATCTCGTCTTTCTCATATTTATCATATATCTTTTTTAGTATAATAAGAGTATTAATATTAATATTCTTCTCATTAGCCACAACATCTGCAATCTGCATTGCAAGCTTCTCGCTAATAATGTCGTTCCTGCATCCATAATTAATAACCTGCATTTCAAACTGATTAAGCACCCGTAGTAAAACAGGCTGTGCATTAATAATGTTCATAGCCTCAATATACATAACAGGGCTTATGCATCCTGAATTAATTACATCCTTTATTCTTACAAGTCTTATACTCTTATTATCTGAATCTGTACTCAGGTAAAAAAGTATCCATAATATTCTATATGTATCATAGCCATTCTCAAAAAACTTCTTAACCTGTGATAAAACCTGAGCCGTATACTCCTCTTCACGCACAATAAGTGTCGAAACATACAGAAAATAGCAGTAAAGTTCTACATTTTCACCAATTCTTCCAACTATATCTTTCTTGATATTATTATATATCTGTGTTGCTGTTTCCTCTCTTCCGGACGCCATAAGCAGTTGTATCTGCACAATATCATAAAATACATCTGTCCCCTTAATTCCCCTTATTCGGTCAACCGTCTGCATAGATTCAGCAATCCATTTTTCTTTTTTGATTTTCTTCATTCTGAAATCAAGATAAAGCTTTGTAAGCTTATATCGTGCAAGTTTTTCTTCTGTTCTAACTTCAAAATCTTCCGATTCATCAGCCTTCTTACATATAACGCTTACATTTATCTTTAAATGCTGTGTATAACTCACTATATGTATATATCCATAGTTGTTGCCTGCATGCATTTTCTGTGGATTAACTATATATTTAATTACAGCCCTGTCACCTGCAAAATCATCAGTTGATAAGCTGTCTTTCTCTAATTCAATAAAATCTGCATCTGCATATATATCAATCTCTGTTTCTTCTGTCCCGCTCTTTATAAGCACACATTCAAACTGCTCTGCTTCATCTTTGTGTATAATTGTATTCTCTTCGTTATCAATGTGCAGAACAACTGCTTCAGTCTTAACATGATTTCTTATATCATCCTGATTCTCTTTCATACATCTGAATACAAATGGTATCTTTTTCTCGCCGGCATTACATACTACTGTAAATGTTCCCTCTATCTCATCATTTTCTTCAAGTCCGGAAGCGTCCACCTGATATTCAGTTATAATATGCGTACCACCAAATTGTTCTGAAAGAATCTTTACCCTCTCATTGTCAGCATAGACCATTCCATAAACCTTATCGGTGGCATCACATATGAAGCTGCCTGTAGCAACTGTATTACACATAATATCCATGGTAATCTGTTCCTCACTGCATGACAGCTTTGGTACTTTGATAATTGAACTGCCTCTTGAAAGTCTGTTTATGTAATCCCTCATTGGAAACTATGCCTCCGACTTAATCTTATCCAAATGTTTCTTAATATCCCTCTCATATCCCATATCTCCCGGCTCATAGAATTTCTCATTCACATAAGCATCAGGAAGATACTGCTGTCTGACGTAATGATTAGGATAATCATGTGCATATAAGTATCCTACACCGTGTCCTAACTTGGCACTACCCTTATAATGGGCATCCTGCAAATGTACAGGAACCGGTGCAGTCTTTGAATTCTTAACTACATCAAGTGCCTTATCAATTGCCATGTAACATGCATTACTCTTAGGTGCTGTCGCAACATAGAGTGCCGCCTGACTTAATATAATACGTGCTTCCGGCATTCCGATGCGCTCAACAGCCTGTGCCGCAGCCACTGCAACCTGCAGTGCATTAGGATCAGCATTGCCTACATCCTCACTGGCACATATCATTATTCGTCTTGCTATGAATTTAATATCTTCACCTGCATACAGCATCTTGGCAAGATAATAGCTTACTGCATCAGGGTCTGAGCCTCTCATGCTCTTAATAAATGCTGATATTGTATCATAGTGGTTGTCGCCCTCTTTATCATATCTTACTGAGCGCTTCTGGATACATTCCTGTGCTGTTGCAAGATCTATATGTATAACTCCATCATCTGATCTGTCTGTTGTGAGTATTCCAAGTTCAATGGCATTAAGTGCATTTCTCGCATCTCCGTTGGATATATCTGCAAGGAATTCCAGTGCATCATCGTCTATTGCTGCATTGTAGCTTCCCATGCCCTTCTTCTCATCATACACAGCACGTTTTATTATTGTCTTGATATCTTCTTTCTCTAGTGGTTTTAATTCAAATATTATTGACCTTGATATTAAAGCTCCATTTACTTCAAAGTACGGATTCTCTGTCGTTGCACCAATAAGAATTATTGTTCCATCCTCAACAAATGGAAGCAGATAATCCTGCTGTCCCTTATTAAAGCGGTGAATCTCGTCTACGAAAAGAATGGTCTTTCTTCCATACATTCCAAGATTGTCTTTTGCCTTGGCAACAACCTCTTCCATATCCTTCTTTCCGGCAACTGTGGCATTAACCTGATTAAACTCTGCACTTGTTGTATTAGCAATTATTCTAGCTAAAGTTGTCTTTCCTGTTCCAGGTGGACCATAGAATATTACTGAGCTAAGCTTATCTGCCTTAATTGCCCTGTAAAGCAGTTTGTCCTTTCCGATTATATGAGACTGTCCTACCATTTCATCGAGTGTTTCCGGTCTTAATCTCATAGCCAATGGAGATTCTGTATTCTTATTGTTTTCACGCATATATTCAAATAAATCCATAACTTATACCTGTCTTAATACATTTGCAATTATCTTAGTTCTGTTCCAAGCCACAATCTTTCAACGTAGCCTATATTGCTAATATCATTTCCCTTCAGTGTATTAGAATAAAGAATATTATCAGCATCATACGCATAGATTCGGTTCTTGTAAAAATATGTTCCCTCTGTGTCTGTAACTGCATCTGATTCCAGAATTGCAACAGCTTTGCTCTTAATGTTATCCATATAGAACTGCCTGCCGCCTGAAACATATGTTAAAGCCTTACTTTTATTATACACTTTAGATAATGAACCTGCATTAACATCTGACGCAATGTCTGTAATCTTGTTGTTATCAACTACTCGAAGCTGTCCTTTCGCATTAACATACACTATCTGACCATCTGATGAATTATATATGTAATTCTTTTCCTTAGTCATAGAATCAACATCCACATACTCACTCACTTTAGTTTCTCTGATAAGTGCTGATGTCATTGATGTACCTGAAATTCTGTATATAAGCGAATTGTCTCTATCAAATACATAATCTGCATCATTGTCTGTCTTCTTGTCTATCTTATACGCAGATGCATCTTTACATGAGTAATAATATACTCCATCACTCTTAGAATACAGCAATGTATCCACATCTTTTCTTGTGTTAAGGCTGTCTGCATTCGCTGTATACACACCTGGCATGTTCTCTGACACAGGCCATAACTGCATAACTGCATCTGCAACTGAAACCGGCTTTTCTTTTTTCTCATAATCATATGTATACAATGAGCCTGCATTAGTAAGACATACTATCAGGTGCTTTGACTCATACACATATGCCTTATTAAGATTACCCTCTATTAGAGTTGTCTGTGCCTCAGGCTGTTTCTTAACTTCTTTGACTCTGCTCATGGCAAGGCTTGTTCCATTAGTAGAACCCTCGTCATTAATAATATTAATATTCGTGTATATAACAAGACCGTCATCAGAGATATACATAATCTCTTTCTGCAGATTATCTTCTGACACAAGAACACATTCGTCCCTGCTCCATATGTACATTGAATATCTGCCAGACGAGTTGGACTCATCATATGTTACCGTAACAAAATACTTTCCATTGTCACTCGCAACGCTTAAGATATTCTTCTCTGAATCTATCTGTTCCGGCCACTGTGCTGTATAGAAAGTCTTACTGTCTGCCGCAAATATTGCATTACTTTCATCACATACATAATTGCTGTCCAGCCCTGCTATATCATATATCTTTCCGTTGTAGCTTACATATAGAGCATAATTCTTCTTAGTTGCAAGCTTGTATATTCCAAAAGCTGCAACACCAATAAGCACTACTGCTATCAGTGCTGCCGCTATCATTTTCATTCTTTTGTTAATCTGACGTCGTGCAATTCTTATCTGTGGCTTTTCCTGATTATCATTTCTACTGCCACCTGCTTTACTCTGGCTCTGCTTTCTGCTGTCCGCTTTGCTTCTGTTCTGGCTCTGCTTCTTACTTTCTGTCTTGTTTCTGCTCTGCTTCTTTATTGCCTGCACGCGTTTTGCTAATGCCTGTCCATAGTCACTCTGTGATTCCTCTTTTTTATCAGAAGAAGCAGACCTCTCTTTCAAAGCCTGCTTCTCCTCATATGCTTTTCTTCTGGCAAGATAATCACTGTTGTTAACTAATATAACAGGTCCATCACATCTTGGGCACTGACTGCCCTCATATTCCTGACCACATTTAGTACACAGCATAATTCTTTCCTTTTAATTATCGATTTAAATTCCGTTCTTTTATTAATTAAAATCTGAACTTATCTTCAAAATACGCCTTAAGATCTGCTATCTTTATTCTTTCCTGCTGCATTGTATCTCTGTCTCTTACAGTTACAGCACCATCTTCTTCTGAATCAAAATCATATGTGATACAGAATGGTGTACCAATCTCATCCTGTCTTCTGTATCTCTTTCCAATATTACCTCTGTCATCAAACTCACAATTGTAATACTTAGAAAGTTCTGCATACACCTTTTCTGCACCTTCATTTAACTTCTTAGAAAGTGGAAGAATACCTATCTTAACTGGTGCTAATGCTGGGTGGAAATGAAGAACTGTTCTTACATCTCCTCCTTCAAGTTCTTCCTCATCATAAGCTGAGCAAAGGAATGCTAATGTTACACGGTCCGCACCAAGTGAAGGCTCGATAACATATGGTATATACTTCTCCTTAGCTTCATCATCAAAGTATGACATATCTTCACCAGATACTGTCTGATGCTGTGTAAGGTCATAATCTGTTCTGTCAGCGATACCCCAGAGCTCGCCCCATCCGAATGGGAAGAGGAATTCGATATCTGTTGTTCCCTTAGAGTAAAAGCAGAGTTCTTCTGGTGAATGATCTCTTGCTCTCATCTCATCTTCTTTCATTCCTAATGCCTTAAGCCAGTCGATACAGTACTGTCTCCAGTATGTGAACCACTCAAGATCTGTTCCAGGCTTGCAGAAGAACTCTAATTCCATCTGCTCGAACTCTCTTGTTCTGAATGTGAAGTTACCTGGTGTAATCTCATTACGGAATGACTTACCAATCTGTCCGATACCAAAAGGTACTTTCTTTCTTGATGTTCTCTGAACATTCTTGAAGTTAACGAAGATACCCTGAGCTGTCTCTGGTCTTAAATATACTGTGTTCTTGGCATCCTCAGTTACACCCTGGAATGTCTTAAACATAAGGTTAAACTGTCTTATATCTGTGAAGTTATGCTTTCCACATGAAGGACAGCAGATATTCTTCTCATCAATGAAATTCTTCATCTGCTCCTGTGTCCATCCATCAACTGAACCGCCGAGATCATATGAATTCTCGTCTGCCCAGTCTTCTATAAGTTTATCTGCTCTGAATCTCTCATGACATTCCTTGCAGTCCATTAATGGATCAGAAAATCCACCAAGATGACCTGATGCTACCCAAGTCTGTGGGTTCATAAGAATTGCACAGTCAACACCTACATTGTATGGGCTTTCCTGTACGAACTTCTGCCACCATGCCTTCTTAACATTGTTCTTTAACTCAACACCAAGGTTACCATAATCCCAGGTATTAGCTAATCCGCCATAGATTTCAGAACCTGGGTAAACAAATCCTCTTGCCTTAGCTAAAGAAACAATTTTCTCCATTGTCTTTTCCATAATAATATAATCCTCCTAAAGGCAACAGCCTGACTACATCGAACTGCATCGGCTGCTACATAATCTTAATCATTTTATAACATTTAGTGCTGATTAGCAAGAGGTTGATACATTAATCCTCCCATGGACGAATCCTGTAAGCAGCCCCTATCTCATCACATAGCTTCTGGCACTCTGCCTCTTCCTCGTGAGATATGGTTGTGTCAACTGTTGTAAGAACAACATTAGGGATATACCTGGTACATTCCTTTGCGAAGCTTATCATTTCATCAAATGATTTTTCGCCGAACTTACTTCTTACAAGTGCATTGTATTCATCTTTGTGTGGATTGTTAAGACTGATTGATATTGTGTCAATCAAGCCTTCCATCTCTGGCACAATGTCTCTGCCATTAACAAGATTTCCAACTCCGTTAGTATTGATTCTTGTCTTTTTGCCATATGTTTTCTTAACATACTCAGCAACCTTGATAAGAACATCGAATCTTTCTGTCGGTTCTCCGAATCCGCAGAATACGACTTCTTCGTACTCATCCATATTGAACTTCTCAAATTCAGCAATAACCTCATCATATGATGGTTCTCTCTCAAGCCAGAGTCTGCCTGACTCTCCAATTCTGTCCATTGTCTGTCTTAAACAGAAAGTACATGAATATGGACATTTGTTAGTTAAATTAACATATAAATTATTATGAACCTTATATAATATCTCCATTGTAATTCTTCTCCTTTTTACTTCAACGTAGTCAGCAGTTCCTCAAACGGCACACCGTCTGTCAGAGGAATATCCATCTCTATAGCCTTGAGTATGCATTTTTTTATAAATGTAGATGCTTTTCTTACTGACTCATGGAAATTCACACCATTTACAGCATCTGCAGCTATTATAGATGCAAATATATCTCCTGTTCCGGAACGCTGTGTTCCAACCTTCATAGTCTTAATAAGATAGTCTTCCCTGTTCTTTTCGTAACAGTAATTACCAATATAATGGCCCCGCTGGATTCCTGTAATAACAATCTTAGATGGTCCCATTGCAACAAGCTTCATTGCAATTTTTTTAAGCTCATCATTGGAATAATCCGGTCTGTATGGCTCGTCAGTTATAATACATGCTTCTGTGAGGTTCGGAGTAAGAATATCTGCATATTTTACAAGCTTCTTCATCTCCTGGCATGTCTCATCAGTATATGTCGGATACAGATTTCCGTAATCACCCATAACCGGGTCGATAACAACAATATTATCTTCGGTCTTGAAATTCTTGAAAAATTCTTCAACAATTGCAATCTGATTATGTGAACCTAAGAACCCTGTTACAATTCCATCGAATTTAAGGTTTAACTTCTTCCACTCTGCCATATAAGGCGGCATATTCTCTGTGAAATCTTTAAAATAAAAGCTGTCAAAACCTGTATGATTAGAAAATATCGATGTAGGCATTGGACAGCATTGAATCTTCATTGCTGATATAACAGGCAGCTCAACTGCAATAGAACATCTTCCAAAACCAGAATAATCATTAATTGCTGCTATTTTCTTCTGGTTATTATGAGACACATTTTTATCCGGCATATTGTCTCTCCTTTCGTCTGAATGTTACATAAAATCTTTACCCCTTAATATACAAAAAACTGGCATATGATAACATAGCCAGTTTATGTAATATTTATATGGTCAGATTAAGCATTTCCTTCGACTTAAATTCTTTATCGAATACAATGCTTTCCAGCCTGTTTACCACAAGCCTTAATTCTTCCTGGACTTCTTTGGTAACGGTGAATGAATACAGCCTGTTAAGCTGTGTTGTAACAATATACTGGAGTGTATATACCGTTGAGCCCGAAAGTGTAATTCCATCATATACATTTGCAGCACAATTCTTACAGCATAGTCCGTTTCTTGAATATGAATATACATACAGATTATCTTCTCTTCCGCATTCGTGACATGTGAAGAAATCCGGACACTCACCATTAACCGCAACCATTCTTATCTCGTATATGAATCTTATAAGTTCATGGCTTACAGCACCTCTGCCCAATGCCTTTAGAGTGATATAAAGCAGATTAATCATTTCTGTTGCATCAAGATTCTCCCTGCCATAATAATCTGCAATCTCAGCAAAATAGCAGGCGTAGCACACGGCATTAAGGTCATTTACCACATTTTCAAAGTACTCCTTAGCCGATGCTTTATACATCGTATATGATTCGCGTCCACGATACACCTCAAATGTTCCGAATATAAAGCTTCTCGTAACACCAATCAATGCGCTGTTAGGCTTTCTCGCACCTTTCGCAAATACCGTTATCTTGCCATACTCCTTAGTCAGTATAACCAGTCTTCTGTCATATTCCCCGACAGGCATGGCGGAAAGTATCATGCCTGTAACAGTAGTAACCTCCGCCATCGCACCCTCCTGTCATGTATATTATTTGTCCTTCTTCTTGTCATATCCGAAGTTCTTAAGAAGAATATCACTGTCGCGCCATTCCTTCTTAACTTTTACCCATAGCTTAAGATTAACCTTCATGTCAAGCTGCTTCTCAATCTCATATCTTGCATTAGTTCCGATTTTCTTAAGCATTTCGCCGCCCTTGCCAATAATAATTCCTTTGTGAGAATCTCTTTCGCATATGATAGTAGCGTCGATATCTGTTATAGGACCTCTTGCATTTCTTCTTTCCTTGAAGCTGTCAATAACAACCGCGATTCCGTGTGGAATCTCGTCATTTAATGCATGAAGTGCCTTCTCTCTTATAAGCTCTGCAACAATCTGCTTCATTGGCTGGTCTGTTACTGTATCTTCATCATAGTACATCGGACCATAATCAAGATGTGAGAATATAACATCAAGCAGGTCGTCAACATTATTGCCGTTTCTTGCGCACACAGGAACAATATCAACAAAATCGAGTTCCTTTCTGTAGCAGTCAATAACCGGTAGAATCTCCTCTTTCTTAATTGTGTCAGTCTTATTGATAACAAGAACTATAGGAGTCTTACACTCTTTAAGCTTCTCTACAATATGCTCCTCGGCAGCTCCAAGATGCGTTGTCGGCTCAACAAGCCAGCATATAAGGTCAACCTCACTGATTGTCTTCTCTGCCGCACCAACCATGTATTCACCAAGCTTGTTCTTAGCCTTGTGGATACCCGGAGTATCAACGAAAACAATCTGTCCACGTTCATCAGTATATACAGTCTGTATTCTGTTTCTTGTAGTCTGAGGCTTGTTAGAAGTAATCGCAATCTTCTGTCCGATTATCTGATTCATAAGTGTTGACTTACCAACATTAGGTCTTCCTATAAATGTTACAAAGCCTGTCTTAGTTCTTGTGTCCTCTGCCTTAGCACCCCCGGTAATTCCGCTGGCTGCAAGCATCTCATCTAAATTCATACATTCTTCCTTTCTATTATCCCTGTACCTTGATAAGTGGCTGTATCTTATCAAAAAGCTCACTCTCTTTATTAATTTCCTTGCTGCTTCCCACAACGCAGAAATAATTCTCATCCATCGCACATCTTACAAGTGGAGCAAGCTCTCTTATTCTTTCTACATTACAGTCAAGAACCTGACCTCTTTCTTTCTTGAGTGACTCATAATCTGTATTACAGATGTATGCACCAAATGATCTTGTTCCCTTTGCTGCCGGATTCATAGGTGTATCCATATCACCTATTGTTCCGATTATGAACTTGACCATATCCCTGTCGCTTACATCAAAATGTTCAAGATAGTCTGCTGCATTTTCATATATATCGTTAGTCTTTCTTAAGTTAGGGTCTCTGTAAGAAACCATATACATGTCACCGTTTCTGTAAGAACCGCTCATGCAGCCGTATGCGCCGCCTTTAACTCTTACATTAATCCAGAGATAATCATACGAGAATATAACCTTAAGCACTCTTAATGCTCCTGTGTATTCATATCCTCCATCCCTGAAATTACCACATCTTGCAACATACTGAACCTGTGAAGCTGAAGTATATCCTGTCTTGACATTTGCAGGTGTGTACTTTCTTTCGCATGCTGGCATGTCCGATTTTTTCAATTCTTCCACATACTTTCCGAAAGCAGGTGCAAATGCATCATATCCCTTATCATCAGCAGTAAAGCTGACAATAATATTCTCTTTGTGGAATATATAATCGACAAGTTTGCTTAACTTATCTGCGATATCTTCCTTAAGCTCATCAAACTGTGAGTCAAGCTTCTGTATAAGCTCATAGAACCCATATCCTCTCATCTCGTTAGAATAATATGCATTTCTTGAGAACTGTGCCATACCTGCAAGCATTGCTGTTGAATGTCCTGCACTTGTCATTGTGCTTTCCATTCTTGACTTAAGCTTCGCAATTATCTCTTTAAGTCTCTTATAATCTGAGAACTTTGTCTTATATATAATTTCATTCATCATATCAAGGACGAACTGGATATTGTCATAGAGAACCTTACCCTTAACCTCATACATAATAGTACATTTGTCAAAATCCTTATTATCTGTGTATATGGCAGCATCAGTTGAGATTCCACCACAGTTAATATTGATTTCATTAGTCAGCTCTGTATATGTGTACTTTTCAGTATCCATAAGTCCAAGAACCGAGCTTAAAAGTCCGATATATGGAAGCAGTTCATCAGGCACATTCTTACAGTCGTAGCACATCATTATATATGCAATTCCATTAGTGAACATATTGTGGTGGATTACATCAACACCACCAGTCTTCTTAGGGGCAATATATAACTTAGCCGGCTCTCTTGTGATATCCTTTAACTCAAGCTGTGGAATCTTCTCAAGATCCTTCTGGCTTGAAGGTGTATCCTGATATTCCTTTAATGCCTTTGTCTGCTTAACAAGCTCTTCCAGTTCTTCCTTGGAAAGTGTTGCCTTATACTTTGCAAGCTGCTCTGCTTCCTTTGCTTCCTTCTCCTCTGCAAGTCCATGCTTTGGAACAAGGCTTAACACTACCTCATGGTTATTACCTATAATATTGTCTTCAATGAATTTCTCAAAGAAGCCATTCTCTGAATTCTTCTTGATTATTTCAAATGTCTCACCTGCCTCAACATGAACAAATGGCTTGTTCTCATCATAAAGCCAGCTGTCCATCATTGTGAGATAATACATAAGTCCCTTTGGATATGGTCCAAAATCAGCTTCTCTGTATTTGAATTCGTAATAGTTGATTCCTGCCTTAACCATTCTATTGCTAAGACCGTTCTTAACAATATCAGAAAGCGTGTCTTCAACAACACTCACAAATCTGTCTCTGTCACTTTCATTCGCATTCTTAGTAATAATTGAATACACCGGCTGATACACAGAAGTCTCTAACACACTATACACATCTGTTCCAATTCCGGCATCAATAAGTGCCTGCTTAAGCGGAGCACCCGGTGCCATGATAAGTGCATAATCAAGAATCTGTAATGCAAGATAGCTTACTGGGTCTGTTGATGTTCCGATAACAACATTGTAAGAAAGATAAGTGTTATCCTCCTCTGGCTCATCATCAGTAATTGCATACTCTCTTGTCTCATACTTAGGTGCGTCAAATGCTTTCTGGAAAGTTACCTCGGCATCTATATTGACATCATTCTTATCAAAAGCTGAGAGGTATTCGTTATTAAGATATTCAAGCCTCTCATCAACATCAATATCTCCGTACAGATAGATATAACTGTTCACAGGATGATAATATTCCTTGTGATACTTAATGAAATCTTCATACTTAAGCTGTGGTATAGCCTCAGGGTCACCACCGGATTCATTCTTGTATTCAGAATCAGGGAAGAGTGATACAAATGTATATCTTGAAAGCACATCATCTGCTGAAGAATACACACCCTTCATCTCATTAAATACAACTCCGTTATAAGCAAGCTCTCCATCTACATCTTCAAGCTCATAATGCCAGCCTTCCTGCTTGAATATCTCCTCATGCTCATACATTGCAGGATAGAATACCGCATCCATATAGACATCCATAATATTCTTGAAATCTGCCATATTGCAGCTTGCAACAGGATATACTGTCTTATCCGGATAAGTCATTGCATTAAGAAATGTGTTAAGAGAACCCTTGCATAGTTCTACAAATGGGTCTTTAACCGGATATTTTCTTGAACCACACAAGGTAGAATGTTCAATTATATGCTGTATTCCCGTGTCATTATCCGGTGGTGTCTTAAAACCTATAGAAAATACCTTGTTATCATCATCATTAGAAATAATTGCAACTCTCGCACCCGATTTCTTATGCTTTAATAAAAGTCCTACAGAATTAAGGTCATTAAGCTTTTCAATGTTCACAAGCTCATATGCACCGTAATCTTTATTAAGTTCGTTATATCTTGTCTCTAAATTCATATTACTGCTTTAATCTCCAATCTTTACAATAAGGAATTATACATATAAATATAATACCCCACAATGTAGGATTTTACCACATTGTGGGGTGAGTGTAAACTTACATTACATATGTAAGCTATAGTATTTATTTGCCGAAAAGACCTTTCTTCTTACCGTGTCTTTCATTGCCTGTAAGCGCCTTTTCATATGCCATAAGTGCATCCTTCTGCTCCTGATTAAGCTTTGTAGGAATATCAACTATTAAAGTGATATAATGATCGCCTCTCTGTGCTGCATTTCTTACACTTGGCATACCTTTGCCTTTAAGTCTTACTCTTGTACCTGATGCTGTTCCCGGCTTAACTTCGTACAATACTTCTCCATCAACAGTCTTAACCTTGATTTCACCGCCAAGTACCGCTGTTGGATAGCTTATTACAACATTAGAGAATATATTGTATCCGTCTCTTTCAAATTCTGTGCTTGCTGAGATAATAACAGCAACTAAGAGGTCACCTCTTGGTCCGCCATTAACTCCCGGCTCACCTTTGCCCTGTATACGTACGCACTGACCATTATCGATACCTGCCGGGATATTGACTTCGATAGTCTTCTTGCTGCTTATATAGCCTGTTCCGTAACAATCCGGACACTTCTCCTTAATTATCTTACCAGTTCCATGACAGTCAGGACATGGCTGCTGGCTTCTTACCATTCCAAGGAATGACTGCTGTGTGAAAGTCACCTGTCCACGACCACCACATTTGCTACAGGTCTCTGGTGATGTACCAGGCTTAGCTCCTGTACCGTGACAGCTTGAGCACTCATCCTTTAATGTAACATCTATCTTCTTGGTTGTTCCCCTTACTGACTCGTCAAATGTAATTCTTACATTAACTCTTACATCAGCACCTCTTCTTGGTCCATTGCTGTTTCGTCTGCTTCCGCCGCCTCCGAACATACCGCCAAAGAGATCTCCGAAAATATCTCCCATGTCACCAAAATCGAAATCGAAGCCACCTGCTCCAGCTCCACCTGCTCCGCCTTCAAATGCGGCATGGCCAAACTGGTCATACTGTCTTCTCTTTTCAGCATCGCTTAACACCGCATAAGCTTCAGAAGCCTCTTTGAATTTTATTTCAGCTTCTTTATCCCCTGGATTCATATCAGGATGATATTTCTTTGCAAGTTGTCTGTATGCTTTCTTAATAGCAGCGTCATCGGCATCCTTAGGCACGCCAAGGACTTCATAATAATCTCTCTTATCTGCCATGATTGCTTCCTCTTTCTTATTTAATCAACAGAAACTGCACGGAGTTTACACCCCATGCAGTCCTTATTCCAGTCAGTTATTGCTGACAATTAAACCTCTTTGTAATCTCCGTCAACTACATCATCACCGTATGGAGCTGAACCATTAGAAGCACCAGCACCCATATCAGGACCTGCACCTGCTCCCATGTCTGGGCCTGCACCACCAGCAGCCTGCTGTGACTCATATAACTTAGCGAAAAGCTTCTGAGCACTTTCCATAAGTTTTTCCTTGGCAGCCTTGATTTCATCAACCTGTGCATCTGTCATGTTTTCTGGGTCAGAACCATCAACAAGTGCCTTTAATGCGTTAAGGTCAGTCTCAACTGCAGCCTTGTCAGAAGCATCAAGCTTGTCGCCTGCCTCATCCATAGCCTTCTGTGTCTGGAATACCATTGAATCAGCTTCGTTACGTGCATCAATAGCATCCTTACGCTTCTTATCCTGAGCCTCGAACTCAGCAGCTTCCTTAACTGCCTTATCGATATCTTCATCAGACATGTTAGAACCAGCAGTAATTGTGATGTGCTGTTCCTTACCTGTTCCAAGGTCCTTAGCAGATACATTTACAATACCATTGGCATCGATATCAAATGTAACTTCAATCTGTGGAACACCTCTTCTTGCTGGAGGGATACCATCAAGTCTGAACTGTCCAAGTGACTTGTTATCTCTGGCAAACTGTCTTTCACCCTGTACAACGTTGATATCAACGGCTGTCTGGTTATCAGCAGCTGTAGAGAAAATCTGGCTCTTCTTTGTAGGAATAGTTGTATTTCTCTCAATAAGTCTTGTAGCAATACCACCCATTGTCTCGATTGAAAGTGAAAGTGGTGTTACATCAAGAAGAAGGATATCACCAGCACCTGCATCACCAGCTAACTTACCACCCTGGATAGAAGCACCGATAGCTACGCACTCATCTGGGTTAAGAGTCTTGCTTGGCTCATGTCCTGTTAATGACTTAACCTTATCCTGCACAGCAGGGATTCTTGTAGAACCACCAACTAATAATACCTTTGAAAGCTCTGAAGCTGTAAGACCTGCATCTGAAAGTGCATTCTTAACTGGCTCTGCAGTCTTTTCTACAAGGTCATGTGTTAATTCATCGAATTTAGCTCTTGTAAGAGTCATCTCAAAGTGCTTTGGTCCTTCAGCTGTAGCTGTGATGTAAGGAAGATTGATTTCTGTCTGAGTTGTGCTTGAAAGTTCCTTCTTAGCCTTCTCAGCTGCTTCCTTAAGTCTCTGAAGAGCCATTGTATCCTTAGAAAGGTCAACGCCTTCCTTAGCCTTGAAATCATTTAACATATACTGTGTAACAGCATTATCGAAATCATCACCACCAAGCTTGTTATTACCAGCTGTAGCAAGAACTTCAATTACACCATCACCGATTTCGATAATAGACACATCGAATGTACCACCACCTAAATCGTAAACCATAATCTTCTGCTCATGCTCATTATCAAGACCATAAGCTAAAGCTGCTGCTGTTGGCTCGTTGATGATACGTTTTACATCAAGTCCTGCGATCTTGCCGGCATCTTTTGTTGCCTGACGCTGTGCATCATTGAAGTATGCAGGTACTGTGATAACAGCTTCTGAAACTTTCTCTCCTAAATATCCCTCTGCATCTGCTTTTAATTTCTGAAGGATCATTGCGGAGATCTGCTGTGGAGAATACTGTTTATCATCAATTGCTACTTTGTAATCAGATCCCATATGTCTCTTAATGGAAGAGATTGTTTTCTCTGCGTTTGTAACAGCCTGACGTTTTGCAGGTTCACCGACTAATCTCTCTCCTGTTTTTGTAAATGCTACGATAGATGGTGTTGTTCTTGCACCTTCCTGGTTTGCGATAACGGTAGGTTTTCCACCTTCCATAACAGCTACACAGCTGTTTGTTGTACCTAAATCAATACCAATAATCTTTGCCATAATATCGTTGCTTTATAGTTTAATAATTTCTTTTTCAACTCCGCCTCCACAGCCCTGCCGCTGCCGTGCGGACGATCGTTTAGTGAACAAAGGTTGTACCAAATGTTCTTTTCGCACCATCCTGCTTTTCCGGAGCGTAAAATCTGACAAACCGCCGGAAGGACTGACATTCCGACTGTCACAATGTCAGCCCGAAACTCCCTTTCGGACATCGCTGTCATTTCGCAGCCTGCCTGCCCCCGATCCGCACGACGATACGGAATGCAACAGAAAACCCCGGCCTCTGGAGCCGGGGTACCATAATCGGGGATTCCGATCCTATTTTTCATTCAGAATACGCATCGCCGCATCCAGGATCGTCGTATCGTCCAACGTCACAACGCCGCCGTCGGGCCCTTGTTCGATATGAATGCCTACGCCTTCTTTCGCCTCGGGGTGCCGTCCGCCGAAATAATTACGAACCGAATCGACCGAGATTCCCAATTCGTCTGCAATCCGTTGCGAGCTGCCGCTGGGCAGTCTGTCCTTGATACGACGCAACTCATTAAATGTGATAATCATACTGCTAATTATTTAGGTTGAATTTATTTTTCGTCTTCTCCGCTTCCGACAAAGTCCGACCCTGTTCGGCACCCATTTGTCGGCAGACCGGAGATGGCCTCTTTTTCTTTCCTCTAAATTAAATCCTTTTCCGATAATTTCAAAATTTTCCGGAACAAAAAGTTGAAAAAATCGTCAATTACACCCAATTTACCGACAGAATCCGTCTTACAATCGAAATGTTCCAAATCCAATGCCGGGAATGAGTCGGGAATGAAAAGCCCCGCAGCCCAAAGAATAAAAACCGAAGCCGCCCGCAGGAATCCTGCAGACGGCCAGAAAACAAAACCGGCAACGGACTATTGAGCCGGCTCGATATAAAATTCGATCAACAGCGGCGTATAGGGCAAAACCTCGGTGATCGTCGTACTGGTCGATGTGGAGTTGTCTACATAGTAAGGATTATAGACCGAACCGCCGTAAAGACCGTTCATATAGCTGCCATAATAATCGTCGTAATAGTTGCCCATGTAATTATTACCGTAGTAATTGTTCATCATGCCGTAATAATTCATCATAGCGTACGTAGCGGCGTAATTCGTAGAAGAACTGGTCTGGGTTGTCCCGGTAATGCCGACCACACCGTACGCATTGCTCGAAACGGTCAGCAAAGCGCCCCAGCTTCCGTAGCGGAAGTGCGGCAAGGCGTAATACCAGGCCAGAATCTGTTTGTCCTTATTCAGCGAAGGGGTGTAGCTCATGTACGTACCGGTGGATTCCACCTCGCCGTAAACGATTCGTTTCACCTCGTCGATATTGGTACTCTGTACGAACCCGTCCAGGAATCGGGCGATGTACCAGACCCGGACATTCTTCTCGGGATCGATCAGTTCGCCCGGTTCGTCCGTACCGAAGCGCTCGACCAAAGCTTTGTTAATCTTACGATCGATCTCGTCCGCCTTTTGCTGCGATCCCACATAAACATTCGAATAGGTGAAAAGTCCGGTCGCATCGTCCGCAGGATTGAAACTCTCGTTCACATAGATTTGAGGCGCCTCCGACGTGGCGATTTTCCAACGATACGACGGGGCCGGCTCTCCGGCTTTGACCGAAGCCGTTTCGGAATCGTCGTCCTGCGGAGGAACCGTCGGGTCCAGTCCGCCGTTCGCCGCCGCAAAATCATCGACCGCGACGCTCTCCGTTTCAATCGGCTGACTCGATCTTCCGACCAGCTTGATCCGGGCGATCATCGGGTGGTTGGCACTCAATGCATACTGCCCCTCGTAACCTCCGTCGCCATTGGCTTCGG
>OHTZ01000649.1_pt1 | contig 21310 bp, 18 predicted proteins | sample 1579011 | NCBI WGS metagenome assembly OHTZ01 (sample SAMEA3879603, study PRJEB24766) | human gut metagenome | biome: human-associated habitat; feature: feces | place: USA | collected 1985/1987
CGGATGTGGTACCATAGTACTTCGTCCGCGGGTATGCTCGGATAGGAGCGGGCATTCGTATATTCCACATATTCATGGAAATCGGCGCGCAAGGCAATAGTCGTTCTCTCCATACCTTGAAGCCGTTCATGATCCACTTTGTATTCCTGAAAATGAAGTACGTCGTTGTGCTGCTCCAGTTCTTCGAGCGAATTTAACCCGGTATCCTGCCCGGTTCTAACTGTACACGAAGGCATGAAAACCATAGGCGTTAATACTAATAATACCGACATGACCAAGCTGAGAGCGCGTTTTATCTTACTCATAAGGTCCTCCTTTCTATTGTGTTTCCGGGACCAGCTTAACATATTATGTATATGTATATAAACCGGCCCCGGTATGCCAACCATTCCGCGTCGATAGGTTTTATCCGGATTGTATTATCTTAAATCCAGACGGTTTTCTATTTTTCCGTGAACATAGGCGGTTTAGCCGGACCGCCGCGAGGGGGGCGTGGAGAGGGATATGCTGGTGTGCTTTCGCCACAACAAGCATTCATTGATATCGGCGGTGCGTCCGTCGTTTCAGGTTCAAAATTCCAAACCAAATCGTTTATACCCTTCATATTTTCACCTCCTTTGCGAGTTATTTCAAAAATAGTTATTTGCGGAATGAGATGGCTCAAATTGGTATCGTATACTTCCGCTGTTTCGCTTGTGATCCCTATGCCCTTTACGGGCGCTGGATATGTTCTTCTGGCTGCTCTGGCAAGAGCATTCATACGTTAGTATAGATAAATCATAATCCATATTTTGTTAATTGTCAATAGGTTTTTCGACTTTTTAAAAATGATTTCTACTTATTCCGATCTTTGTCAACTATTTTATACGGCGATGTTAGTCATTCACAGTAACATAAAAAACTGTGCTTATCATACGGCTCCGTTAGTTGTTTAAAAAAAGCTGGCGCAAGGCGTACTGCGCCAGCAGGGTAATCGATTCAATGCTGCCTCAGCCAATAAAAGTAGTCCGGCAAAAAGGCCCAACCAGGATCGCCGTGATCCATCTCGGGGAATAGAGTAAACTTAGCATCTTCTCCAACCGCGACAAAGGCGTTAAACAAATCTTCAGAATGATGCACGGGAACTATATCATCGGCAGTACCGTGTACAATCCAGAGGGGCGTATTGATCTTTTCCGGCCAGCATACCGCAGACCGCGCCTCATATTCCTCCGGGTGCGTTTCCGGCGTTCCGCCGATCATTGTGCTTAACTTATCCTGCTGGTAATATTCAATTTCATAATAAAATTCAGAAACATCCGCAGGCCCCGCGCCGGCGACGGCCGCGTCTATACGGTCGTCACGGCTCAGCACAATATAGGTTTGTGTCGCGCCGCGCGACCAGCCGAACATATAGATTTTACCGTTTGTAAATGTAAATTCCTCCGCTAAATCGATCAGCTTAATCACGTCGTTTACATCCTCGCCGCCGAATCCGTCCTTGCCGGTGCTGTCCCCCGAACCCCGATATTTTGAAGCTAATACGATAAAGCCGAATCGAGCTAAGTATTGTACGTCCGTCGCACTAAGGCCACCGGTAGTAGCATGGCCGCCTCTATTATAAATCAGTATGGGATAATTCTTTTCCAGATAATCCGCGGGCGCGGCGATATAACCGTTTACCTCCTCCTCCCCGCTTTGATACCGGATGCTGTACCATTTTATCTCGTCCGCTGGAACGCTCGGATAGGATCGGGCGTTTTTGTACTCTATATACTCATGGTAATCCGCCCGTACGCCAATGCTTCCATTCTCCATATCTCTCAGCTTGTCTACATACGCCTCATATTCCTGAAGGCTGATAACATCACCGTGCTGTGCCAGCTCATCCAGCGACTTGATTCCGCTTTCCTGTTCATGAACGCCGCATGAGGGCAAAAGCCACGTTAGGATTACCACGGATACTACTATAATTGCCGCAATGATTTTCAGTTTTTTTACGTTCATGCCTGTTCTCCTTTCCTACAGCTCGGTTCTTAATGAAACTACATCAATTGCTGAACTTACCTGACGTTTTATGGCGGCGCCGGCCGCTTAACACAATACTTCTGATTACGTATATACTCCAGTATAAGTGAATTATATGCCATATATAGGCAATCGTCAATACCTTTGTTTGATTATAGGCGTTATTATGTGATTGATATAAATTACAAAATCATTCCTGCTTTTTACAGCTTTTTAGCGCAGTGACTCTAAAAAGAGTATCTTCGTTCTCTACGAAAAAGCTTCAGAAACGATATTTTTGATAAATCAAAAGATATAAACCTGTCGTCAACAGCATTACAGGCTCGTTTGCAACAATATACGCAGATTAAATTGCACTTATTAGCCAGTTCAAAGTAAACCTTAAGCGGATACTGGAATATTGAATTGAACCGAATTTAACCACCAACATTTTAAATTTTATAATAATCGGAAATACGCGTACTTAAAAATTCATGTGAAGCTTCATTTTAGATATTATCAACTCGTATAATCTTGAAGCGTTCATTTCACATCTATTTACTTGTGTTCATCAGCATTTACGAGAATACGCTGCTCAAGCAGTTCAGTTATGACAAAATCCAATTGAGTACTGATTTGTTCCTCATCACTACCATCATATTTATTCTGCAGTTCGAATTCGATCTGCTTTTTCTGTTTTCCTGCTCTTATTAACATATTACCTAAGCAGTCGGGTAGACTATCCCGCCATACTTAAGCTCGCTCTGCCCGCGTATTACCCTAAACCGACGGTTTTACAGCGGGGCACAAAGCTTAATTAGTTCCATTTCTATTGTTTTGGCATGAACATCAATTCGGGCTGCATGATTGATTGGCCTTAAGGCGCTTAAAGCCTTCTGCACTCAGACCGCCGGCCGCGCATCTGCTTTTTAAACTGGGTATAATATAAACATCCCTCCCGCAAAACGGCTAACGTCAGGCGGAAAAATCAACCTCCCGCGTCCGTTCATTTAACTTGACATATTATCTGGACGCGCCTAAGATGGGAATATTAATTAAAGAACGATGAAAGGCAGGGTTATGATGAAGAAAATTCTGGCAGGAATGATGCTTATGGCTTTATTGTTGAGCGGATGCTCAAAACAGCCCAATCCCGGAGAGCTTACGCAGCCCCCTCAAACGCCGTCCCCAGCGCCAACAACGGATGCGACGGGTGAACCAACGCCGGATTTAAGCGTATACTCACCTACAACAGGCTTAGCGCTTAAAGAAGGCGCCGTATACAAACCCATTGCGGTAATGATCGAAAACGCTCCGGCCGCGCGGCCTCAAACGGGGCTTCAGCAAGCGGATATTATATATGAAACTTGTGTGGAAAGCAGCGCTACGCGCATGATGTGCATATTTAATGATGAATATCCCGTTGTAGCCGGCCCGATGCGTTCGGTAAGGATATATTTTATTAATATTCAGCGCGAATGGGATTCGCCTCTCGTACACTTCGGCGGGCCGAGCAACGAGGAAAAGCCCGTATCATATGTATATGGCAAAAACGCGGAGCATATTAAGGTGCGCGTTGACGGCGTAAAGGGTAAATGGGAAAAATACTTTTGGCGCTCAAGCGATCGTAAAGCGCCGCATAACGCCTATACCAACGTACAGCGCATATATGACGAGCTGTATAACTACGAACCGCAGTATAACGGCCCGTTTGCTTTTAGTGCAAATGTATCCTACGATAGCGGCGCGGCATTCTCCAAGGTGGGGCTCTCCTTCCAGACGGATAACCCTGAGCATACCGAATTCAAGTATGACGCGGATTCAGAGAAGCTTATGCGATATGTGAACGGTAAAGAGTTTATGGTGCGTACTGTAACCAAGGATTCAACGGGAAAAGAGCATACGGAAACCTCTCAATTTCACGCTACCAACCTCATAGTACAGTATGCCAAGGAGTATATTATTCCGAATGATTATAGCGGTCGGCGTATGGTGGAGGTTGTCGGTTCAGGCAAATGCGATTATTTTGTCGCCGGCCGCCATATCACCGGAACATGGGAGCGCAAAAGCCTCGATGAACCAACGCGTTATTACCTGAGCAACGGCAGCCCGCTCGTTTTGCGCCCCGGCAATACCTGGGTAGCAATTCAGCCGGATGATGGCAAGGTCGCCATAAGCTGATAATAAATCAGATTCAAACCCCGGCTTTTACGGGCAAAGCAAACAACCCGTGCGTTCTGGTTAACAGCACGTTAAATCAGGCGGCGTCTCACGCGGCGAAAACTTCTAAGGGCTATACCCGACCGGCGCTCATGTAATCCAAACCGGATTGTGGCAGCGGTTGTGCTTTTCTAGCCATTTACAAAAAACAGGCTCCCCTCGGTTTTACCGATGGGAGCCTGTCTGTCTACCCCTGATTGTTAAGGTTTATCATCCTGCTGTTAACACGTTGCATACCCGCGCTGAAACTTCAGCTAACCGATAGCGCAATATTCATTACCAAGCGTGCGGTCGTCTCTAAATCGTCAACGGCAATATGCTCGGTTACGCTGTGAGCATCCTTCATGCCGATACCTATATTTACCGCCTCTATTCCATTCGCGTTGAGCCAGGTCGCGTCGCTGCCCCCAAAGGTTCTGTCCACGCAGCCTTCTACGCCAATGTCATTGAGCGCTTTTCGTATTAAGCAAATTAGCGAGCCGTTTTCCGGCACGTGAAGCACGCTTGAATGGCGTTCCGGTTCAAATGAATAACTCGCCCCATATAGATCGCAGGCGTCCTTGACAGCCTTCTCCGCCGCCTTCAAATGCTTATCCAAAGTTGCTTCGCTAAAAGAACGAATCTCCATATTGAAAGAAGCCAGTGACGGCACCACATTCGTCTTTCCGGGCGCGAGCATGTTCGCGATATTCATTACGCTCTCATCATCCACATACCCGCAGGGGATGGATGAGATTGCGGCGGCGGCGGCCTTTAAGGCATGCACGCCCTCGTTGGGCGCGATACCCGCGTGGGCGCTTTTGCCCGTTATCTTTACAAGTATGCGGATGTTGGCCGGCGCCCTGTTTATGATGCTCCCCACCGCTGGGCCTGAATCCAGCACAACTGCCTGACGGCTTGAGAATGCGGAGTAATCCGCATGCTTGGAGCCCATCAGACCCAGCTCCTCGCAGATCGTAAATAGCGCTTCAACGGGGCGGTGCGCTAAATCGTGTTCGGTTAGGCTTTCAAACGCTTCCATAATAGCCGCAACGCCCGCTTTATCATCCGCGCCCAGCACCGTATCCCCGCCGGAACGTATAACGCCTCCTTCAAGCACGGGTTTTATTCCCTTCCCAGGGGACACGGTATCCAAATGTGCGCAAAAAAGTATGGGCTCTCCATGCCCCGGAAGGGAGGCGCGTATATTCCATCCGTTTGAACCGCATTTCTCCCCTGACTCATCGCGGTCCACCCGGACTCCCATCTCTTTAAGTTCGTCTTCGAGCATTAAGCAGAACTCCCGCTCATCCCTGGATTCGCTAGCGCATGTAACATACCTCAAAAACCGCTGCGTAAGCCGCTCTTTGTTCATGATACCTTCCCTTTCGTTCAGGCTGTTAATAAGGCGACGCACCCACATATTGACGGATGAACTCAGTGCTCGCTCACCCGAAAGTATATGGGGATAATCAAGCTCTAATAAAGCCTTCTCAATAAATACTGTTATTTGATGAATTTTAGTTTGCCTATCAGGGGCAGTTCGGTTGCCTGGCCCTGAGCGGCATATACTATCCCGAGTATGGAAAACACGGCGAACCCAACATAACCCAGGCCCAATATAGCCTCCATTATCACGCCAAGCACAGGGCTTAGCGCCCAAAAAACTATTTTAATTATCGAATGGGCAACGCAGTATATCCCCTCAAGTATCAAAAGGTTTGTTCCCTGCTTTGCATGGAACTGCGCGTATGGCGATTCCTTGCAGGCGAACAGGGGGATAAGTGCCAGCAGCGAGATGTATGAGAGTATCGCCATAGCCTTGTTTTGAACGATATCGTTTTCATCGTAGCCGCCCTCTTGCCGCGGTTTCGCGGCGCCGGAGCCAACCGGCCTTCCGCAAGTTGGGCAATAATTGACGTTATCATCAATTTTGGCCCCGCAATTTCCGCAAAAGCTCATGTTCATTACCTCCATATAAAACTAAGTCTTAAATCATTTTGGTTAGCATGTTCAAATACCGGCTGAGCGTATCCGCATAAACCACCACGAGTATGCCTAAAATCAGCACTATAACAACGGTTACAATCAATACGTAAAGCAGATAACCGCGAGCAAGCTTAACCTTGCTCTGTATGCCGGAGCCGCCGCATGCCCATACGATTGTTATAATCAGGCCAATCACGGGCAAGCCCATCAAGATCAGCGCGCCGAGATACCCGCCTGTCCCCAAAACCTTTGCCGGTTCCAGCTCGGGCTCTGCCGTCTCCTGCCGTACCGTTTCGGCATAAGCCGCATAATTGTTTGAATACACGCCATCTTCGCTGCCATACCTGCTCTGACGCTGGGCGGCCGCCTGATGGCTGATCCGTCCGGGCTGCGCCCCGGCCTGAACGTTTATCGCTTTCATCGGGCTTTGCACATCGTTAGCTTCATGCGCCTCGTGCTGCATCGGCCGCGTATCTGTAACCGGCATTCCACAACTGGTACAATAGCTCATCCCATTCGGTATCGTTTCGCCGCATCGTTTGCAATCTATCATAGTACCCCCCCTTTAATTGATCCTTCTAAAAACGCCGCTTATTAGCATCCTATTTTAATAGGGGCTAAACTGCTTCAAACGCAAACGTTTTAATATCATTTTCCTGTTTATAATCACATTTTTTGCTTTCCACAATCGCAAGCAATGTATTTATCCTAACATAACAACGGCTTACCGTAAACAATAACCTTCATGACGCTCTTAAAATAGAGAACGGCGGAGAGTTTACGTTAAAGTAAATCTTTTCATCATGGCGATTGATATTAAAAACTGTACGTATCCAGAATGGCAGCAATAGCGCTTAGGATAACAACGCAATAGATTCAAGCGGGGGGATTACGGCAGATACAAACAAGTGTTTTTCAGCTCTCCTGAGTTTCTACCACTTAAGAAGCACCTGAAGCAAACGATTATAGATAAATCCGCTCATATTACATCCTCTTGAATATGAACTAATTAATCAATAGATTCAACAATAACTCAGCAGCTTTTATCGCCTTGTGCCGAAGAAAATTGCACGCTAAATATAGTGTCTTTAGCGTTGCAGTAAAAAAGAAACGATGCATTTCTTTAGATCTGCCTGTGATGTTTTTACTTGACTAAGTCGAGCTGCTTCAAGCAGTGACTCACAGGGCGCTAAAAATAAACAGGATTTGAAGTTTATAGGTTAAAGCACTATAATCTCACCAGCTAATGCAACAACAAAAATCCAACGGCGCAGGCGATGGTCTTTCATATGCGGCAAGCCTTAAAATAAGGCTCATGCAACGGATGGAAGCCGCAGAGGATTCACCTTATAAGGGTATTCGAATCCCTCAAATAACTTAGTCGTATGCCTTGGCTGATTGTATGAGCTCAAATATCCTTTGCAGTCTTTTTGCGAATTTCCCCATCTATGTATACATCATATTTCCGGCGCAAAAGTTTTTTGACCGACTATATTGAACAGCGGGTTCTTCATAATATTCCAACTTACTGGCACGCCTATCTAGTGAGATTTCCATCAACATGCGCAAATGATCGGGTGCTTCTCAGATCCATGATTCTCTCTAATTACACAAACAATTCCCGTTGGATTTTCCGCTTAAATCGCGATCGTCTCTCTTAGTTATTGAACTCTAAATGAGCTTTAGTTAAACTTTTTATCAACCGTTCTTTTGTTATTTTAATAGGTTTATTTGATAAATCAGAAAAAATATCATGTGATAGATGTATATCATAATTTCAAATTACGTTTTTAAAATAACTCGAAACCTCTTCAACTATTTTAATTATTCCATCGAGAGAAATAGAGGAACAAACGGCAGTTAAATAAGATGATTACAAAACAGAAAGAATAACAAATCCCCGGCATAGCCGGGGGATACAGCCTGTCAAGAAACCCGGGGGTTAATTGGATCCGCAACCCCCATAGGCTTTCAGCCGAACCTGACGACATATGCGTCAGATTCGAATGCCTTGCGCAGCAAGGGTTTCTTTGCACGGGGCGCTGACCGCGCCAATATAAAAGCGCTCCGTGTTAACTCGAAAAACGTGGCGCAGCCACTTTTCAGACACACTGAAAATCCCCCGGCTATGTCGGGGGTATTTTATTATACGGGTATAACCCTTTGATACTAGCCACGCCTCACGCGGCGTTGGTACGGCCTGACCTTTGCACAGGCTTGATACCTGCGGCTCGTAAGCGGGTTTAATTACTCATCGTTAGCTGCTCGCCCATCTTATGTTCTTCCAACTGCTTTGGTATGTATTCCGCAATCTTCATTGCATTCTTGCCCGCCGTATCTACATAGTGCCCCCGGCGCCAAAATTCCCGGATTCTATACTTATACTCCAAGGCTGGAAACTGCTCGTATATCATCAGGCTACTTTTGCCTTTGAGATACCTCATAAAGCGCGACACCGCCACTTTCGGCGGTATCTCCAGCAACATATGCACATGATACGGGCATATTTCCGCTTCGATTTATCTTTATATCCTTCTACTCATACAGCATTCTTAATATCTTTCCTACCTTCTACCCGTTTCTCTCCAAAGAATACTTTCCTCCTGAATTTCGGCGCAAATATTATGTGGTATTTACATTCCGCTTCGTATGCGATAGACTTTTTGTGCCGTTCATTCTTGGATGACCTCCTTTTGCTTTTAGGTTGCAGTTGTCAGGCGGCATCCCGATTTTAGCAAAAGGAGTTTCTTTATCCGCATCATCGCCAGGAGGCTTCTTTTGAATCACTCGCGTAGCGCATGGCTTTCTCTTGGCAAAAAAGCACCCGCTTGCGAGGCGGGTGCGATAGTAAACGGATTAATCCGGCAGCTTATGGCATAATTACCGGTATGTATTCCAATACGGCGGACGCTAGTTTTTCGGCTTTTTCCTCATGCAGCAGATGGCCGGCGTTGCGAATTACAGCAAACTGAGCGTTATGCAAGGCGGCGTGGAATAGCTGAGCGCTTTCCGGCAAATGCCATTTATCCTCGCTGCCCCATAGGATTAGTACCTCATTATCAATATTGCGCATCTCCTTAAGCAGTTCTTCATCGTCAAAACGGTGAAGCGACAGCCGAACCGCCCTTCGCGCCCTGGGCTCTGATGCTGGCCGATAATACTCCTCTACGACTTCTTCAGTGATAATGGTTAAGTCAAATACGGCTTCGCGCAGCAGATTTCCAACCGTTTTATAGCTATAGAGCCTGCTTGCGATTCCTCCCACTAAAGAGCTGTCAATCATTCGGATATGAAGCGGCATTTCAGGCGTGATTCCGCCTGGCGCCAACAAAATAACACGCCCAACCCTTTCGGGCGTTTTACGCGCCAACTCAAGCACATAAGCCGCGCCCAATGAAAAACCGATAAAATGCGCTGATTGAATACCCAACGCATCCATGAATAAACGAAGAGAACGGGCGTGATCCTCAATGGAATAGTCAAAGGAGTCCGGCCTGTCCGAATAACCGTGGCCAAACAAATCAACCGCAATTACCCGGTAGCTTTGACTGAGGCGCTCAAAAACATTGCGCCAGGTATACAGTGATTGGCCAACGGTATGCACCAAAATGAGCGGCTCGCCGTTACCCGCCTCCATGTAGTGCATTTTTACCTGTTCATAGCCATTTGTTTCTTCCAGCTCCTGAGCTTTCTCATATTCCTGAGAATCCGGCGGCTCCGACATATTGTCATCCGACGCATCCGCTATCTCTGCCGACTCATCCGCGGCATTGAGAGCCTTATCGAACGCCACCGAAGCTTTGCGTACTTTTCTCATCCTCAGTTCAGGCAACTCTAATGGCAGAGCAATATGAGCATAGTCGCCCGTATGTTCTGAGTTAATAAATTTTTTCACTTGTAGGGAAAGAGCCACGGACATCCTCCTTAAGCATGTACTATCGCTAAAGTACATGGTACATGCATAATATCATTATTTATCATACAATCTTTCGTGTTTATTTGCAAGGTTTCGATAAGGAGAATAGGTATTATTTGCGTTTTTTTATGATTTGTTTACCAAATTTGTTTTTATTTAAGAGGCATGCAGCGGCATTCTTGATTGATAACACAAAGCCGAACGATAAAAATACTGTGATTCCATGACTTTAAGTTAGTCAGTATTCATTTACTTTAATAATTTCTCATAAAAATCAGAGCCGCTTGCTTGTACTCCATAAAAAATTGTATCAATAGGATTACGCTGTGCAAGTTATCAAACTGGAGCTAAAAACAGGCGTATCGGCGTCGAAATCTACTTATTACTCATTTAAAAATGTCATTCTACTTTCATCCGGCCGCATCTTCATCAAAACGCGACCGTGCTAAATATATACGTTCGGAGTACCGCGTTTCCCCGTAAAAATTTCGTTTATGATGCTGATTAAAAATAAAATCAAGCTCTATTTGGCTAGTTGAACGTTCCGTTTTTACCGCCTAAACGTTATCGTTTTAATCCAGGCGGCGTATTTATTCCTCATCGCTGGATGAATTATCCTGCGGCGGCGCAGGAGTGGGATCTTCCCCATTATCCTGCTCAGGTTCACTCGCTTGCGCGTCCGTGTCCGTAGGGGCTGGTTCCCCGGACTTACCGTTTCCCGGCTGTGAAAGGTTATAGCGGATAGTAATATCCAACTCCGCGTTATCCTCAAGATAAGCCCCTGTATTGCGCGTTTGAACCGACAAAATCATGGCTGCGGCCACAAATATTACGAATGCCCGAAGTAAGCCTCGCAGATTCCATTTACGCATCTTATTTCACCTCTATAATTGATTCCGTCATGTTCTTAGCCGGCTCAGCCGCCGTCAACGGCTCTTGTTCAGCGCCGTCGGCCTTACAATCCGCCTGCGCGCTTTCCCCGGACTTTTTCTCCCTGCGGTATTCCCCAATATGCCGCGCGAGCTGAAGGAGTTCCAGCAAAAATATTACCATGCAAGGTAAAAGGCATACCAGGAAAAAACCGAGCTTAGTCTTTAAAAAGTTTAATAAATATCCCAAAAGCGGTATATGAAAAACCACTTTTCCTATCACGTTCGCCGGAAGCGCCGCCGCCCCGTCCTTATCTTCATTGGCGTCGCCCTTGGTGATAAACATAACCGAATCCCGGTAATCCGCGATTTCAACGATTCTATGGGTTACAACCTTGCCAAAATAAAGCGGATCGTTGGATATAAATGTTATGATATCCCCCTCGATAAGTTCAAGCGGTTCCTTATCCGCAACAATGACCACGCTGCCGGTAGGAATCGCGCCCTCCATGCTTCCGCTCATGACATTCAAAACGCGAATGCCGTTTAAAAACGGCAACTTTTGGCCGCGTGACCCAAGCAGCAGGAAGAACAATACAGCGATCAAAAGCGCGACTGCCGTCCATGCCGCGGCTTTGACCGTTTTTTTAACGATTGACCCGGCCCTACGCATCGCCCGCTTCTAATTGCAGCGCCCGAACTGTAATTACAAAGCCCAACCCGTCTTCACCGGTTGCGTCCATCCCATTAACCAAGCCCGCATTGGATATAACCAGATTGCAGGCCAATCGCTCCCCTGCCTGCATAACCCTTCCATCCAGCTTTTCGCCATGCTCGTCCTTAAACTCATAGGCCATGCCGGCCAGCAATCTTTCGGCGCCCTGATCCGCTTGCCGGGCCTTGAGGCCGAGCTCGATACGGACCGGGATGCTTGAGCGGTTTACTACGGTAAAAGGCGCGGATATAGGATCCGAATTTTCGGAGAGCAATCTAGTGATATCCAGATCGATTTCACCCTCAAGCTCCACGTCAACGGTCGCAGACTCCACATTTACCGGCATACTCTCCGACTCCAGGTTCCAGGCGACGGTGTACCCTATGGCTGTGGTTAAAAGTATAAGCAGCCCTATTAAAACTACTGTCCGCTTAAACAACTGGGACACTGACCCACACCTCCAAAAGTTTTTCTTTTTCCGCGCGGTTGCCGAGCAACCGCGCGGAATCTCGCACCCGCAATAAAATTTTACGGATTTTCCGGGCCGAACTCGGCGCCTTCATCCGTTTGAGCGGCAGCTACGTTAAGCACCGCATGATAGTGCTTAGCCTGGAACGCATTGCCTGCTTCAGCGTCAAGATACGCGCCAATGGCGTAAGTGCTTCCCGTCTCGCCGGCGTTCAAAATCAGGTCGTTTCCTTCCTCATCCTCAAGAATCTGGAGGAAGTCTGCCGCCGTAAACGAGTTCACCTTTTCATATTCGCCGTCCGCATTCTTTATCAAAAGAACAAGCCGCAAAGCTTCCATAAGGCTGTTATCACAATCCACCAGCGCGGGATCCCCAACCATTACGCCGCCAACGCCATTGTCGATAATATTATCTATCTGGCAGTCCTCGGGGATATCACCCTCTACTAGCTGGAGCTGAATCTTGACAGGAAGCGTGCCCGCGTTCGTAATGGCGAACTCCTGTACATAAACGGTCGGTTCGGCAAAACCGGCCTCAGGATAGTCGATATCGGAATTGATCTCGGCAAGGAACGCCTCTTCGCTGGCCATCGGGCGAAGGTTTTGGAACAAGAGCCCCTCGTTTTCGCCTATGGTGATATCCAGTATTCCCGCCTCAAACCGGGCGTCCGCACGCTCCGTATCCGTAAACCAAGCCAAAGTCGCCCCAACAAGCAGAGCCAGCACGCCAAGCGCGGTCACAACGGACAATGTAATCTTTTTCTTCGTACTCATTTTTATTTCCCCCTAAAAATTTGTATTTGCCGACCTATCGCGGATTGTTGATTAAATTCGGATATGCGCCGTTCTGGAACCTCCAGATAGCGGTATCGAAGCCGGCGAGTATAGCGCCGTCGGTTAAGGTGTTGAGCCTCGTGCCAAAGCCCGACGCCGAGCTATAAGCATAGTAGGCGTTCGAGATGGTTCCTCCCTGGTTATAGCCGATGCAATCACCGGCGGTATTGCCTGCGCCCGCGCCAATCGTCCATCCGCTTACCCTGCCGTAGGAGCTTGCGATGGTTGAATTCCTGTTCATACCGACCAGACCGCCCACATAACTGTGCGCGCAGATAGGCTGTGCGTACGCCCAGCAATTGCGGATAACGGAATTGCTGTCGTTATGCCCAACCAGGCCGCCGGCAAAGTACCAATTGCCGGATATCTGGGAACCCTGATACCAGCTTTTGTTAATGCCACCGTTCGCCCAGCTTTCCGTAATGGTTCCGCCATAGTTAATGCCGACCAGTCCGCCTAAGCACCCGCTGATAGCGTCCGATCCTTCATTGGTCGTATACGTGTTCGCGACGTCTACTTTAGCGCTGCATTTTCCGATATTGCCGCCGTTTACGCCCACAAGCCCGCCGGTGAAGGAGCCCGTATAGGTCGGGCTGCTGCCTAGCGAAGCCAATGTGTAGCTCGTAGTCGTAACCGTGCCGCTGACATGGCAGTTTTCAATCGTACCAGCGTTCTGCCCGGCAAGTACTCCCGCAACCGCACCGGCCCGAATGTTCGCGTTAGCAATGGTTAAATCCTTTATCGTACCTTTGTTATACGCAAATAACCCGGCGCCTGCATAGGATGAGCTGAGATTAACCGTCAGGCCGGAAATGGTATGCCCGTCCCCGTTTATGGAGCCGGTAAACGGAACGTCGGAATCGTTCTGCGTAAGGCCCATGGGTATCCACGCGCCGCTCACGCTAAAGTCTTCTATTACGATATAATGGGCTTCCATCTTGTTTCGCACTGCGTCGAGAGTAGCCTGATTATAAATTTGATACGGGTTTTCAATGCTCCCGTCGGGCGTCGGCTCCGGCGTGGGTTCGGGGGTCGGTTCAGGAGTCGGCTCCGGCGTGGGTTCAGGGGTCGGTTCCGGCGTGGGTTCAGGCGTTTCTACCGGTGGCGTCGATTCGCCCGGGCCGCCGATATCCGATCCGTCGTCCGTCTGCCCAGCGCCAACGTAAATGTACGAGTGGTAATGCTTGGCCTGATAAGCGTTTAGCGTACCCTCGGGAAGATGTCCGCCGATAACATAAGTCGCGCTATCGCCCGCGCCGATAAAGCCGGCCGGCGCGTACATCGCGGTTTCGCCATCCTCAAGCGTCGCGGCATTGAGGTTTACGCCTTGTACGCGCGTCCACGTTTCATCAATAAGCTCATAAACATAAATTTTCAGTACGTCTTTAAGCTCGTTCGCGCAGTCGGCAGTGCCGTCCTGCAAAACGCCGCCGCCTCCATTATCCACAACGTTGGTCACAAGGCAGCCCTCAGGAACCGGCGCGTCAACGGCGGTAAGCTGTATGCGCGCGGGAAGCGTTCCCTCATTGGAGACAGTGAGCGGCTGGAAGTAGACGGGAACCGGGTCGAAACCCTCCGTGTTCCTGTTTGCGTAGCCCTCAGCAAGTTCATTGTCGAATTGTGCAAGCGTCAGCGGGCGCAGGTTTTTAAATTCCAGCGGGCTGGAATCGCCCAAATCAATATTGAGCACACCTGCCTCAAACCCGGCCGCCGCCTGTTCGTTATCCGTAAACCACGCGTACGTAGCGCCGGCCAGCAATGCCGCTACTACGAGCACGGAGAGCGCGGATAACCAGATCTTCCTGTGTTTGTTCATCATTTCTCCCCCCATCAAGTTTAACTATGTAAAGTTACAGGCGATGCCGTAAACTAAACATCATAAGCCTCTGCTTTAATATAGCGCGGGAGCTTTGCGGCCTAACTCCCCATATTGTTTCTAAGCCGGGGATAACCGCCCGTGAAATCCCATATTCCGACGTCCCATCCGGAGTAGGTCGCGGCTGTTCGCATATCCTCTTCGCCGGCCCCGCCGCCGTTCAAATAGCTGCCGGAATAATCGTCCCAAATCGCGCTGGCCGTTCCTTTGACATGAAAGCGGCCTTTAAGGAAAATCACGTTAGATACCGTTCCCGTCCTGTGCCCGACTGCGGGCTGCGCGGTCCTGCCCGCGGCGGTCGCCGGGTTCACGTTGTTTTTGGCGTTTACGGTTGCAATGGTATAGCAGTAACGCACCTGCGCCAATGCATCGCCCACGATTCCGCCCACGCCTCCGCTTTGCACGTGAGCGCCTTCCACATGTCCACTAGACCAGCAGTTGCTCACCGAGCCGGAATTCCTCGCCGCCCCGGCGATGCCGCCTACGGCTGAGCTTGAGCTGATAACGGAGCCCGTAAAGAAGCATTCGGAAACGGGGATGTTCACATTTCCGACGATTCCCCCCGCCATACCCGCGCTGGAGCTGATTTGCGCACTCGAGGAACAGCCCTTGATATGCCCGCCGTTTAAGCTTGAGTAGCTCGTCGAAAGCGTAGCGCCTGCAATGCCCCCGGCGCCCGGGCCTTTTGTTGTAAGCGTACCGGCGGTATGGCAGTTCTCAATCGACGCGCCGTAGCAAAAGCCGGCTATGATACCCGCGTGGTAGTTGGTTCCATTGGTGCTGACCGTAATATCCGCGTTTTCTACAACGATATTTTTGAGTTTAACCTCACCTCGGTTAGAACTGTCGTAGACCGTGCCGAAAAGCCCGGTATAGGGTTGGTTGCCGTCAGCCGCCCTGTTGATTTTCAGGTTGGTTATTTTGAATCCGTTTCCGTCGAGCCCGCCCTTAAACCATCCGCTTGCCCAAACCACGCCGCCAATAGGCGACCAGCTCGCATACTGTGATAAATCAATATCCCTGCCCAGCTTGTAGTATTTATCAAGGCCATTTCGGACGTTGTTAAGATCCTCCGGCGTAAGGATGATAATGGCTTCATCCCACGACGAGCCGTCGCCGCTTGTTAAAACCTCGCGGTAGAACACCGTAAACACGTTCGCGCCTTCGTCCTCAACCATGAAAGAGTAATGAGAGTATTCCGGCTCATATGTCTTGCCTCCGAATTCCACGGGCGACATATCCGGATTGTACTGCATTAAGCCAGCCGGTGCGCTCCCTGTTTCGTCGGGCTTTACGCTCGTTCGGGTCCCTGTGATATAATGTTTAATCGTATAATGATGCCGGCCGGGCTCAGGCGTAACGCTGCCGGCGGGCCCGCCGATATCGGCCCCGTCATCAGTTTGGCCTGCTCCAACATATAATTTACCGTGAAAATGCTTGGCCTGATAATCGTTACCGGCCGTTTCTGGAAGATGTGCGGCAACAACATACTGAACCGACTCACCGGCCCCAATCGTATCGCCGGGCGCATATACGGCTTTTTCTCCTGAGTCCAGCGTTAATTCGTTGAGGTTAATGTTTTCTATCCGCTTCCATTGACCGCCGATCATTTGATATAAATAGATTTTGAGCGCGTCCTCCAGCTCGTTTCCGCAAGCGGCCTCGCCGTTTTGCTCAATTCCTCCCCGGCCGTCAGGAACCATGTTTTTTACCCGGCAGCCCGACGGCGCGCCTTGATTAACCACGCTTATAGTAATACGCGCGGGCAGCGTACCCGTGTTGTTGACAGTAACCGGCCGGAAATAAACCGGAGCCGGATCAAAGCCTTCGGTATTGACATTCTCGTAAGCGGCTCCAAATTCCGCCTCAAACTGCGCGAGCGAAAGGGGGCGTAAGTTTTGAAACTCAAGCCCGGCGCTCTGGCCCAGCTCAATATCCAGCACGCCCGCCTGAAAATCTGCGTCAATACGCTCCGTATCCATAAGCCATGCGAAGGTACCGCTTGCGAGCATAGCACCCGTTACGACAATGAGAATCAATAATATCCAAAAACTCTTGTTTTTCAAAACGCGCTCCCCCCGTCCGTCTCCGGTCGAAAAATACCCTGCACGAGGCTTTGTCATTAAAGCTCAAGGGCAGGGATAGTTTTAGAATTAAACGTTACGTCGCAAAGCCGCCAGCGTTTTTCGCCCCGCTCTTTCTTTCGATCGCTTCAAAAGAAACGACACACTATAAATAAGCTAATGATATGTAAACATTTAACATATTGAATATAATAAATGAATAGTTCTTTATTATATTTCATTAGCATATTTTACCATGAAACAAATGATATCACTATTACCAATATTTGTCAACATCCACAATAATTCTATTAACCGTCCGCTAATCGCAATTATTTTTGCCGATAAATCAGAGTATATTATTGTATAAAATGTACTGAACTCTTAAATCACGGTTGTTGAATACTTATGTCTTGTTTTTGCCGAAAGTAACCAGTGTACTTAACTAGTTCACCCAAACATTCTATAATAAATTTAAATAATCAAGTTATGATTATGCAATATTATTTCAAAACTCATTCCCCACGTCATACTCGGTTTATGCGCGTGCCAATGCGCGCGGCACGAAGCTGCAGCACTTGACGTTATCGCGATTTAAGCATAAACTGTCAGAGAAGAAAACGAAGGAGATGTTCCATGCATCAGTATATCGATCATACACTTTTAAAACCTGACGCCACGCGCTATGAGATAGACGCCTTATGCGGAGAAGCGATACGTTACCGATTTGCTTCCGTATGCGTTAACCCGATTTGGATAGGCCACGTCGCGACAAGGCTTGAGGGTTCCGGCGTCGCGCCCTGCTGCGTTATCGGCTTTCCTCTTGGCGCTACGCTGCCGGATGTCAAGGCTTATGAGGCGAAAGCCGCCATCGCGCTTGGGGCGGCGGAGCTGGATATGGTTATCAATATCGGCGCTGCTAAAGAAGGGCGCTGGGCGGACGTCGAGGAAGATATACGCGCGGTTACGGAGGCAGCCTCTGGAAAAGCCCTTGTCAAAGTAATAATTGAGGCATGCCTCCTTACCGATGATGAGAAGAGTCAGGCTTGCCTGGCCGCCAAGCGGGCAGGCGCGGATTTCGTAAAGACGTCCACCGGTTTTTCATCCGGCGGGGCGGTCTGCGCGGACGTTCGGTTAATGCGCGAAGCGGTCGGGCCGCAGATGGGCGTTAAAGCCTCCGGCGGCATACGTACGCGCGAAGACGCTGAAAATATGCTCTCTGCCGGGGCAAACCGCCTCGGCGCGAGCGCTGGAATAAAGATTGTGGAGGGATAGATGGATTACGCGAAGGAATCTTTACGCCTGCATGAGGGTTGGAAAGGCAAAATTGAGGTTATCGCTTCCGTACCCGTAAAAACCAAGCGGGATCTCTCGCTTGCGTATACGCCGGGCGTAGCGCAGCCCTGCTTGGAGATTCAAAAGGATATCGAAAAGAGCTATGAACTCACGCGCAGGCATAACATGTGCCTTGTCGTAACGGATGGATCGGCCGTACTTGGCCTGGGCGATATCGGACCAGAGGCCGGAATGCCCGTTATGGAAGGGAAATGTGTGCTTTTTAAGGCGTTTGGCGGCGTAGACGCTTTTCCGCTGTGCATTAAATCCCATGACGTTGACGAGATCGTAAACGCTATCTACCTGATCTCCGGCAGCTTCGGGGGGATTAATCTGGAGGATATATCCGCCCCACGCTGTTTTGAAATCGAGCGCAAGCTCAAGGAAAAATGCGATATCCCCGTTTTTCACGACGATCAGCACGGCACGGCCATTGTAACGCTTGCCGGTCTTGTCAACGCCTTGAAGCTGGTAAACAAACAAAAGGAGAATGTGCGAGTGGTTATCAGCGGCGCCGGGGCCGCAGCCATATCCGTAACACGGTTAATGCTTGCGGATGGGTTCAGGCATATCATCCTCTGCGATCGGGCGGGTGCTATCTTTGAAGGGCGCGCACATGGAATGAACGCCATTAAAGAGGAGATGGCCGTCGTCACCAACAGGGAAAAGCGCCGAGGCTCCCTATCCGATATGCTTTGCGGGGCGGATGTGTTTATCGGCGTAAGCGCTCCCGGCATGGTCAGCGCCAAGATGGTTTCAACCATGGCGAGCGGCGCGATTGTTTTCGCCTGCGCCAACCCAACGCCGGAGATTTTTCCCGATGAAGCCCGCGCAGGCGGCGCTGCCGTCATCGCAACGGGCCGAAGTGACTTCCCCAACCAGATAAACAACGTACTCGCGTTCCCCGGCGTTTTCCGCGGGGCGTTTGACGTGCGCGCACGGGATATTAACGACGCGATGAAGCTTGCCGCGGCGTATAAGCTTGCAAGCCTGATTCCGGACGGCGATCTCAGCCCGGAGCTCATTATCCCGGAGGCCTTTGATCCGCGGGTAGGCAAAGCCGTGGCTGAAGCTGTGGCGGACGCGGCGCGTATGAGCGGCGTGGCACGTATATAACGGAGAAGCTCCGCCTTTTATTGCTTACTAATCAAGTGTTTGCAGCAAAGGGGCTGTTCTCTTTTGAGACAGCCCTATTTTGCTTTTAGTTGAGTACGCTAGATATAAGCAGAATAATGCAATCAACCTGTATACAAGCTGCTTATGATAAGATGAAGTTTTTTCAACATAGGCATAGACGGTTAACGTTATAGCATTGATTTAATTGTTCGTTCTGCTTCTCTTTTTAAGCTGATTTATCGTTTCATAGCAAAAACCGGATAGCTATAACTTTCCGTCGGAGCCTGATGAGGCAGCAAGAATATTCAGGGTTAGAGCGGTAATCTAACTAATTCATTGTGCGTGCGCGTAAAACAAATATACCCCTTGTACTCTTCGCGCTTGCCTTGTTATGTGGCTCAATACAGCGTTGCCGGCGTGGATAAATCTGAGCATCAGAATTTACCGCCAAATATTCTTGATATAATAACGGCATAGCGTTATGCTATGCCGCAAAATACAATTCGCCTTATGCATTTAAAGGTTCATGTAATAGTCGCCCCTCCGGTAGTCGAAGATGGCCCCGCCCTGGAACTTATCGTCCAGCTGCTCAAGCGATTTCCCCGTGCCAATCGCTACGCAGGATATGGGATCTTCCGCAATATAGCAGGGGACCTTGGTATGTTCGGATATAAACTTATCCATGCCGTAAAGCAGCGCGCCGCCGCCCGTAAGGCATATTCCGCTTTCCGTAATATCGCTCGCCAGCTCCGGCGGCGTTTTTTCAAACAGATTCCTCACGCCCTCCAAAATCGCCTGAAGCGGCTCTTCAAGCGCGTCAACCATCTCGTTTGATCCAACCACGATAGCTTGCGGAAGCCCGGAAATCAGGTTCCTGCCCTTTACGTCCACAAAAAGCTGTTCTTTGCGGGGATAAGCCGAGCCAATGCGTATTTTCATCTCCTCAGCCGTACGCTCGCCGATCAGGAGGTTATGCTTTTTGCGCATGTAACGTACGATAGCCTCGTCAAATTTATCTCCCGCGACTTTTATGGAAGTTGATAGCACGGCGTAATTGAGGGAGATAATCGCGATGTCCGTCGTGCCCCCGCCTATATCGAGTATCATATTGCCCCGGGGCTGCGTAATATCCAACCCCGCGCCGATTGCGGCCGCGATAGGCTCTTCAATAAGAAAAGCCTGCCTGCTGCCCGCTTCCAGCGTAGCTTCAATTACTGAACGCTTTTCAACCTCGGTCACGCCGGAGGGTACACAAACCACCACCCGGGGCTTGAAAAAAATGTGGTTGCCCACCACCTTTTTCATAAAATGGTGCAGCAGCCTTTCGGTAATATCATAATTCGCTATAACGCCCTCGCGCAGCGGCCTAACCGCCGCTATCTTACCCGGCGTTCTTCCCAGCATGCGCCGCGCTTCCTCGCCTACCGCCTTAATATCGCCCGTAATCTTCTCAACCGCGACGACTGAAGGTTCGCGCAATACGATGCCTTTGCCCTGAACGTAAACAAGTACGCTTGAGGTGCCGAGATCTATTCCTACGTCTCTAAACTGAAACAGGCCCATATTTGTATCCCTTCTCTGTATCAAGTATTTCTTTTTCAGAAATAACTCATGTTCTAACGTCTTGTTTTACCAATATCATTATTCATTTTACCATTTTAGGGTTAAGCAAACAAGACTGATATTCAACAAAATTATTAATAAATTGATAAACAATCGTATTTATTTAACATAACCCACATATCCTCCGGTTTGTATAACGAGAGCCTTGCGTATCTTTCGCCGTATCAGCCCTTTCAATTTCGTTTTTTCGCCGATAAACGAAGAAGCCCTCGAATTAAGCCGTTTTTCCCACCTAAAGTTTAAAGGATGTAGCACAACCAAATATATCAGTGTGTCGAAAAAGTGGCTGCGCCACGTTTTTCGAGTTAACACGGAGCGCTT
>OHTZ01000650.1_pt1 | contig 21305 bp, 18 predicted proteins | sample 1579011 | NCBI WGS metagenome assembly OHTZ01 (sample SAMEA3879603, study PRJEB24766) | human gut metagenome | biome: human-associated habitat; feature: feces | place: USA | collected 1985/1987
ACAGGAATCCGGTGCTTTCTATTTTTTTATTTTCCTACAAAAACTTTACCCTAGCTGTGGGAAGTGTTCGTTGCTGGTTTTTTAGGTTCCGTAATTTATCAAGAAAAGTTTGTGTTTCGTGGGTGCTCTCGCTAAACAAACGCGTAGGGGTATCGGCATGCCAACTACGCATGCCAGATACCCACGTGTTTGTACCCACTCTCCACAAATCTTTTCTTGATAAATTACTGGAATACTAATAAGACTAGTAACGAACACTTCGCATATTTCTGCGGTGAGATTTTTGTTTTTTGGGGAGGTGAAGAGATACATACTTTCGAAACAACTCTTTTCGCTTTTTATAAAGGTTAAGGTTGCATAAGGCTCTTATCCATATCAAAAAAAGTCATCAAATGACTAATTTCTGCCAATCAGTAACTGGAAGGCTTTTGGAGTTTCAGTAAATCATAAAGAAAAGATTTGTGGAGAGTGGGTTTTGAGTACGTCGGTATGTGGCACTGGTAGTTTCAGTGCCCATACCGCTACGCACTCGATGAGCGCAAGCGCCCACGAAATGCAAACTTTTCTTTATGATTTACGAACCCAAAATCCGCCCACCGCTCATCCTTCGGTACTTTTTGCGATTACCTCATCCACACTTACAACCTCCGGTGCTTCAAGTGATGTTTCTTTTGCATCCGCGGCTTCTATAGGGTCTTCCAATTCTTTTTTCTCCTCATCGTCCCACAGCGAATCATACTTTTTCCGTTCTTTAAGCTTTGCCATCATCTGTGCGTTTTTCGCCATCTGATACAAATCACTGTCGAATTCCATAAGTTTTTTCTCGTCCGAGCCAGGAACGATATCCCCGTGGAACATGCGCATTGCCACCGCAAGAATTTTACCCATTTCCTTATAATAATCCCCTTCTGCTTCGGCATTTTGTTTTGCGCTTACCATCTCACGCTCGGCATCCCATTTGTCCATAAACTGGTGAATGAAATCATCATAAATCTTCTGCTGGTCTTTCACCGCATTGTACTGGAGTTCCAAAACTGCTGCCTGTTCCCCAAACAGTTTGTCTCCTTCGGGAACACGCTTTATCAATTCCTTCGTCTCATTGAGTTTTTTAGACAATTCAAACGCCGTCGAATTGTACTGCTTATGTACTGCACTGAATTTATTCCTCAGTTCTCCTAACGTCGTCATGCAAACACCTCCTTGTGTTCTTTTCGCAAATCCATTTACAACATATCTCTAAGTATATTATCGGCAGTTTTCCCTCATAATATTACAACTTGACAAATCTGCCCCTTTCGTACTAGAGTAAGCATAGAAATATTTTTATTAAGGAGAAATCAAAATGAGTGAAGAATGTACGCACGACTGCTCCACCTGTAGCAGCAATTGCGGTTCAAAAGACCCAAAAAGTCTCTTAGTAGCACCACATCCAAACAGCAAAATCGGCAAGGTTATCGGTGTCGTCAGTGGAAAGGGCGGCGTAGGAAAATCAATGGTTACCGATTTGCTTGCGGTTGAATTTGCGCGCCGCGGATACCACTGCGGTATCTTGGATGCCGACATTACCGGTCCTTCGATTCCGAAGGCATTTGGTATCACCGAAAAAGCTCAGGGAAATGAAACAACGATTTTCCCTGTAAAATCAAAAAAATACGGGGTGGATATTATGTCCATTAACGTCCTTTTGGAAAATGAAAGTGACCCAGTTGTATGGCGTGGTCCAGTGATTGGTGGAACGGTTCGCCAGTTCTGGTCTGACACCCTTTGGGATAATGTCGATTATCTGTTTGTCGATATGCCGCCGGGAACCGGTGATGTTGCACTTACCGTATTCCAGAACATTCCGATTGATGGCATTGTCGTTGTTACAAGTCCGCAGGATTTGGTTTCCATGATTGTTGGTAAAGCAATGAAAATGGCTTCTCTTATGAATATTCCGGTTCTTGGTCTTGTGGAAAATATGAGCTATGCACTCTGCCCTGACTGCGGTAAGAAAATTCATGTATTTGGCGAGAGCCACATCGGTGAAATTGCTGAAGAATACCATGTACCGGTACTCGCCCAGATGCCAATTAACCCGGCACTTGCTTCTGCCTGTGATAACGGCACGGTGGAGGATTTGGATTGCTCCTATCTGGAAGATGCTGCGCTTGTTATTGAAAGAGGTCAGAAGTAGTGGATACAAAAACATGTTATTTATTTGGGGCAGGGGAACAATCCCCCTGCCACATTGAATTAGGGGAAGATGATTTAGTCATTGCTGTTGATGGCGGCTTTGACTATTTAGAAAAAATCGGGCTGCGTGCCGACTATGTGATTGGTGACTTTGATTCCGTTTCGGCATCCAGCCATCTGCCATCCGACTGCATCCGACACCCAAAAGAAAAAGATGATACGGACATGATGCTTGCCGCACGACTTGGTTTGGAAAAAGGATACACAAATTTTGAAATTTATGGCGGTTTAGGCGGCCGCTTAGACCACACATTAGCTAATATTCAGACGCTTACATTCTTAAACCGGCATAATGCCGTCGGAACCTTAATCGGAGATGACTATGCACTAAAAGTTGTCACAAACGGCGTCATTACATTCGGAAAAGATTTACCGGAAAATACCACCGGAAATATATGTTCCGTCTTTTCTTTGAGCGACGTGAGCACAAATGTCACCATTCAGGGATTTCATTATGAAGTAGAAGGGGCGACCCTCACAAATTCATTCCCTCTTGGTGTCAGCAATGAGTTTACCGGCAGAAAGGGAAGCATCAGCGTGTCAAATGGCACATTAGCTGTTTTGTGGAATCGCCCTTAAATTTTCTATTTATATTTCTATTTTATTGAATCAAGTCCGAGTTTTACGGCAATCATTTTGTCAATCGGACAGGTACTCTGACCCTTGCCATCCGTTCCTTCCAGATACGTGGTGGCAGCGGATTCAAATATCATATACACTTCATCTCCCACAACTTCTACTTCCTCTACCATTGGCGGCAGTGCTACGGCAAGTTCTAACTCGCCAAGCATCGTATCATCGGTCGCATCTGCACGGTTATACACCTGTAATTCGGATAAAAATCTCTTCTTTGTACTGTTTCTTCCATAGGAACAGCTAAAGATTGTACGGTCTCCGGAAAATGTAATTCCCTGCACATAATTCGGTGTGCTGCGGTACAACACATTGCCACGGACATCCAAAATAATTTTTCCTGTCAAAATCTGCTCTGTCGGCTCCGCACCTTCGTTTTCTGCTGGAATTGTACGGTGAATTTCCAGCGTTACTGCAGTTCCTTTCGTACATTTTTCCAGTAATTCCGAAAGCTGTTTTGCACTTGTAATCAGCTCATTATTAACCGAGTAAATAACATCGCCTTTTTTCAGCTTTTCTTTTGCTGTAGCAGAGCTTCCTTTTTCCGCAAGTAAAACAGAGGAAGAAGAGTACACTGTTGCAACCTGAACACTTGTCTTTGCCTCATTTTCTCCGGTTGCTTCTGTCTGTACTTCTTTTGTCTGGATTCCCAGATAATCCTCTTCAGCAGGATTCGTAACAATACGAACCTGATTTAATTCGTTTGTCTTTGCATCGTACTCATATGCATACATACGCGGTGCACCGGTATCATTTTCCTCTACTTCTTCATCCGTATCTTCATCCTCCGAGGTGTCACCTGCAACCGGTGCCACACTAAACTGTGCCACCCACAGATAACCGTCCTTTTTATTGTAGGAAATCGTCGATGGTTTTGTTGGAATCTGATGTAGTTCCACTTTACCGGACGACGTATATTCTTTTTTGCCTGTCGCATATTTCACCAAATCCGACAATGTAATACGCTCAAGTGAATACATTCCTGTCGTTTTATCTTTGTTTGAGTGGCAGACCCAGATGTTTTTATTTTTCTCATCGTAAGTAATTCCACCCACGTGGCTCTTCTGGTCTTTTAAAACTAGCGTCTTTAAAAATTCACCCGTCTTGTTGTTGTAAACGAAAATGCAGCTGTTGTGCAAATCATCCATACAGTATGCTGTCGTAAGCATATAATTTCCTGCCATGCAGACACCCTGCGGACAGAGATTGTTACACTGAATATAATTTTTTGTCCAGTCCTCATCAGCAGTCGGTGCAAGCCCTGGCATCTGGTACTTATCCACAATCGTCCATTTTAAATCTGTCAGTTTTTTATAATTAGCAAATCCCGGAGACAGTGGACTCTTCGACGGATAGCTGTATTTATTAATACTGTCATAGGTACTGAAAACACGTACCGGTTTTTTGTTAATCGTAACGGTAACGGAAGTCGAAGCTGCCTTATAGTTTGCCGTTGCTGGCACACTCATGGTTACCTTTGTCGAAACTTTCTTAATCGTATCTTTTGTCTGCTTGGACAATGTTTTACATGTCTTATCAAAGGTTTTAACAATCGTAACCTTGCCGGCTTTCGTGACTTTGATCACACCAGTTGTCGCGCAGGCATATGTTACTGTTCCACCGCCTTTCGATGGTTTAGCTACAATCGAAAATGAACCATCTCCTTCAACGGCTGAATATGCTGCTTTGTCCGGTACTAGCAAACGACTTGCTTTTTTTATCTTAAAAGTTTTGCTTTTGCTGCCCTTATATTTGGCTTTTTTCCCTTTTTTAGCCTTCTTGGCTTTAATTGTAACTTTTGCCGTTCCGGCATTTTTATTTTTTGTATACTTGACCGTATAATCCCTGTTTTTTTTCAGTTTTTTCTTACCAAGTTTTACGGTAACAGCTGGTTTTTTGGCTTTTCCATTATATGTATAACTGCTCTTTGCCAAAGTAATCTTTGCTTTTTTCAATGACTTTGGCTTCGTCTTTTTCTTTGCCTGAACATTCATCCCACCAATTAATACAGTGGAAAAAAGTAACAGCGCTAACAATAGTATTCTTTTTTTACACTTCATATTTTATTTACGCTTCCTTCCTAAAAAAATGTAACTGTCCTTTACCGAACAGTTACATTTAATCATGCAATCGTGGCAAAACATAGGCATCCTTACTTCAAATTTACCCACATCGTCGGACGTATGCAGGCACCATTTTCGTCCACCGGGAAACCATAGGTAATAATATCCCCCAATGCAGAAACATACGTCGTTGCCGTGGCATCTTTGCCCGGTGTACGCAGCCGCATTGTCTTAGCCTTTGCTTTCAGTTTCTTCTTATACTTGGTAAACTCCGGCTCATTCATCAAAAATACTTTATCTTGCGTATTCTTGCCACCGTCCGTCCCAAACTCTTCGTTTGCAACATTTTCAACATTTGTAGTCAAAATCATCGCCAATTCCTCCGGTGTAAATTTACCGTCCTCAAGGAATTCACCATTCAGATACTTTCGCAGTGCACAACTCTCCCATGTAACCTTTTCTGATTTATCATGGTATGGATGTTTATTATCTGCCATATATTTTGTAAGCAGAGCTTTACCATCTGTACGCTCCAAAACCATCCAGTCACAAGTTCCAAACTTCACAACACCACCAATTTTCACTTTTTCGATGGCTTTTTTCTCAAGCAAAACAATCTGATTTTTACAATCTTTATAATCGCCCAGTTTTTCGTATGTGGACGATGCCCATTTATCAAAACCAACTTTTGCAGAAAGTCCGGCTAACTGATAACGGGTTGCCGGAACATTATAGCAGACAATCATTGCAACAATAACCACAAGTACAACCCATTTTGCAATTCCTTTTTTCTTGTTGTCGTCTTCTTCCTGTTTCTTCACTGTTGTCGTAACAGTTCGTGAAATCACTTCTCTCTCCGCCGGCAATTTCTTTTCCCATTCTTTTGCAAGAGCAGCACATTCTTCACTTAACGCAGCACACTCTTCACATCCTTCAAACGGAGTCTCTTTACCTAACTCATCCATCTGTGCGAAATCTTTTGTAAGACGCACGTAGATACGATAAACATCTTCATCTACTAAAAGGCATCTTGTCGCTCTCTTTAACGTCTTTAACTGGACAAACCGTTCCGCCGGCGTCAGTTCAATGACCTCTTTTTTCTTTTTCTTCTTATCTCCCTTTGCCATGCACTGGAATCCTCCTTTGTCTCTTATGCGGACTGTATTGGTAGTATAACATAGATTGTGTCTAATTATCAACTTTTTGACATCTTTTGTTCGTCATACGAAAAAGAAGAAACTATCATTCGCATGAACATTACTGTTTCCCGATTTGTAGTTTCTTCTTTTCTTGTTCCAATATTTATTCACAAAGAACTATTTTTTCTTCTTTGAATAAGTGACTGCTTTCTGCTCTTTTTCTCCTTTTCCGGAAAGAACATACCACAATGGTGATGCTACACATACTGATGAATAACATCCGGAAATAATACCTACAATCAACGGAATTGCAAACTGGCGTACGGAATCTACACCGAATACTGCCAATACAAATACCATGATAAAGGTAGTTACCGAAGTATTAATGGAACGAGACAATGTCTCTGTAATACTCTTGTTAATAATTTCCGCAAGACTTGTTCTTGATGTAGCCTTCGCTTTATTCTCGCGAATACGGTCAAATACTACGATGGTATCGTTGATGGAGTATCCAACAATCGTAAGCATACATGCAATAAATGTACTTCCGACCGGAATAAATGCACTTGCCACTACATATACCGTCAACACGGCGATAACATCGTGAACGAGTGCCAGCACAGCACTGATACCGGTTGAAAGTTTACGGAAACGAATCCAGATGTAAAGCAGCATACAAAGTGTCGCAATCAGAGTTGCTACGGCTGCATCCACTTTCATTTCATCACTGACAGAACCACTGATGAACTCGGACTCAATTTTGGTAGATTCATCCACGCCAAATGTTTTCGCCATCGTTGCTTTCAATTCTTCCGACTTCTGCTCACTGAGTTCCTCAGTACGAACAACAATCTTTGTATTATCAGCAACCGAAATTTCAACACTCTTACCGCTTCCAATAACAGATTTTGCAGTATCTTCTGCTTTCTGTTTATCTTCATCGGTTACAGTCTTAGATAAGTCAACAGATGTTGAGTTACCACCGGCAAAATCTAAACTATAGTTAAATAATGGACCACCGGAAGCAGCACGGACAACAAGTCCTGCCACACAGATTACAACAACAGCTCCGGAAATAACAACATATTTCTTCCAGTTACCAATAAAGTTAATTGTCTTACGCTCTTTCTGAATACCATACATTGAAGTATTTGTCATACCCAGTGCACAGAATGCTTTCATCAAAAGTTTTGTAATAAACAAAGCAGTAAACATAGACAACACAATACCAATACCAAGTGTCATCGCAAAACCTTTTACCGTACCGGAACCCTTGAGATACAGTACCAAAGCAGCAATCAAAGTTGTTACGTTACCATCGATAATGGCGGACATCGCTTTGGAAAATCCATTATCAATCGCAGACGCTACCGTCTTACCGGTTGCCAATTCCTCGCGGATACGTGTAAATATAATACAGTTTGCATCCACCGCCATACCAATACTCAGGATAATACCCGCAATACCGGGCAGGGTCAATGTTACATTCAAACCATTCAGTGCAAGCAGCATAGCACCTACATAGAAAATCAATGCAATGCTGGCTGCCACACCGGAGATGCGGTACATAACAATCATGAAAATGATTACGAGAATCAAACCAACCACGCCGGCAAACAAACTGGATTTCAATGCCTGACTTCCCAGTGTTGCTCCTACTACGTTACCATGAATGTTCTCAAGTTCCAATGGAAGAGCACCGATACGTACGGTAGAAGCAAGCTGCTCTGCGGACTCAGAAGTAAAGCTTCCCGAAATCCAGCACTCACCGCCGGAAATCTCTTCTTTCAGGTTTGGTGCAGAAACTAACTTCTCATCGTATACGATAGCAAGCTGCTCACCAACATGCTCTCCGGTAATCTTAGCAAATTTCTTAATTCCTTTGCCTGCGAATTTAATAGAAACACCATATTCAGTCTTTCCGGTGCCTTCCTGCTGTCTGCTGCCGGAAGTTGCCTCACCAATCATGTCACCGGTCAAAAGGACTTTCGATTTGTCGTAAACGACTTTATCACCTTCGTTTGGTGTGCCGCCTTTTTCAGTCTTCAGATCTGAATACAAAATGAAATAAAGCGCTCCAGCTTTACCAAGTTCCTTCAAAACCTCTTCTGAATCACTGGCACCCGGAATATCGATTGTGACACGGTCACTACCTTCCTGATATACTGCAGCTTCCGTGCTCTCTAATGTTTCCACACGTTTCTGCATCTTGTAAATCGTGTCTGCCATGTCTTTATCGGTTGGCTGTTCACCGGTTCTCTTACCGGTACTATCAGTCTTGTAAGCCTGATATGTGACACTCACGCCACCTTCCAAATCCAATCCAAGACGAATGTTCTTTGCGCTTCCTCGGTGTGCGCCACCAATTCCCCTTGCTGCTACAAACGCAAACGCTGCAATCAGCACAAGAACCAGTAAGACCTGTAAAACGCCCTTTACTTTACTGTTCATGTTACTTATCTCCTTTACTATAAATCCTTACCAGGGTCTCTTACTGTAAAAATCCCCCTTATCGAGCACTGCTCGAGATTAGATTATATCACAAAACAATTGGTTCTTCAAGTATAAAACGAAAGCGGCTCGCGCCCTCTTCTCTTTGCTCCAAGCCTTGCCCCATTCGCCCTAGCGGGCTCATGGACGGCTCGCGCCGTATATAAAAATAAAAACAGCCATTCATTTGTGAGTGAACTCACAATGAATGGCTGTTTTTATTTTTATGCATGGCTTGGAGCTTAGCCAAAGTATCTCTTTAACAATCCTTCGAATGCTTTGCCATGTCTTGCTTCGTCTTTTGCCATTTCATGAACAGTGTCATGGATAGCGTCTAAGTCTGCTGCTTTGGCACGTTTTGCAAGGTCGAATTTACCCGCTGTTGCACCATTTTCAGCGTCAACACGCATCTGCAGGTTTTTCTTTGTGGAATCAGTTACTACTTCACCAAGAAGTTCTGCAAATTTTGCAGCATGCTCTGCTTCTTCCCAAGCTGCTTTTTCATAGTAAAGGCCTACTTCGGGATAGCCTTCACGGTGTGCTACTCTTGCCATAGCAAGATACATTCCTACTTCTGAACATTCTCCTTCAAAATTCGCGCGAAGGTCAGCTACGATGTCTTCGCTGACACCCTTAGCAACTCCTACTACATGTTCTGCTGCCCATTCTCTTTCGCCAGTCTGCTCTTTGAATTTTTCTGCCGGTGCCTTGCAAACCGGGCACTGCTCCGGTGCACTGTCTCCTTCGTGAACATATCCACATACGCTGCATACAAATTTCTTCATACTAATACACTCTCCTTTTGATAAATTAGTTTAACCACTTTTGTGATTTATAAACATTTTTTACAGATACCGTAAAAATAGATTTCATGTCCTTCTATTTTTCCGGGAAACTCGTCATCCATTTTGGTATCCAATTCAAAATCCCAGTCGGCTTCCAAATCGATTACCTGTCTGCAACGACGACAAATAAAATGATTGTGTGGGGTGGTCGTTGCATCAAAATGCTCTACCCCGTCACCACAGTTCAATCGCAAAATCTCACCACAGTCTGCTAATAAGTTTAAATTTCGGTATACCGTTCCTAAACTTATCTTAGGAAATTCTTCTCTGATTTTCTGATATACCTGCTCCGCAGTCGGATGAGACTTTGTTGAACGCAGATAGACTAACACAGCTTCCCGCTGCCTGCTATACTTGAGTCCAGCCATATCTCACGCTCCTTTTTGATAATAGTAACTGTTACTGTTATTACTATATATCATTTATCTTTGCTTGTCAATACTTTTTCTCAATAAATTTTATTTTTTTCACATTCGACATTTTTCTACATAATATATAGTAAAAACAAAAAAAGGAGTTTCTATGAATCTTTCAAAGAAACCATTAGCAATGGCATATGTCCCATGGCAGACTTTTGAAAATGTCATGGAGGGCGAATGTGCCTTAAGACACGGCACCATTTTCGAAGATTTAGTTTTTCCATTTGTTGGTGCACAGGCTGCCTGCCAGGCAGACCGCAGTCAAAACCACTCCCATTCCGGTTCCTGTGGCTGCCATAACCGACAGCCCTATATGCAAAACAACTCCTGTGGAAGGCGAGGTGTTTATTGATGAATCAAAACAGACATTCAAAGCATCAGAAAATGACCGCTGTACGTGAGGCCGGATTCTGCATGATTGACGCCGGTATGTATCTGGATACTCATCCTTGCGATGGCAAGGCAATGGATTATTTCAACCGTTACCAGCAGATGTACAAAGAAGCCGTCTGCGATTACGAAAAACACTGCGGACCGTTATTTTTAACCGGTATTGATACAAACGATGGCTGGACCTGGACCGATGAACCGTGGCCATGGGAAGGGGGGTGCAGCTGATGTGGACGTATGAACGACGACTGGAATACCCAGTCAATATCAAAACGCCAAATGCAAAATTGGCAAAAGTAATAATCAGTCAGCTGGGTGGACCCGATGGAGAATTAGGCGCTGCCATGCGTTACCTTTCCCAGCGCTATTCCAACACAAACCGAAAAGTAGCCGGTGTGCTTACGGATATCGGTACCGAGGAACTCGCTCACACGGAAATGATTTGTGCCATTGTTCACCAGCTCACGAAAAACTTAAACGCAAAAGAATTGGAAGAACAGGGATTTGCCCCTTATTATATCGACCACACCATCGGCATCTGGCCACAGGCTGCATCCGGTGAGCCTTGGAGCGCAACCAGCATTCAGTCAACCGGTGACCCGCTTGCCGATATGCATGAAGATATGGCGGCAGAGCAGAAGGCTCGACTGACCTATGATAACATTCTGCGTCTTGTAAAAGACCCGGATGTCTGCGATCCGATTCGCTTCCTGCGTGAACGCGAACTGGTGCACTACCAGCGCTTTGGCGAAAGCCTTCGTCTGCTGCAGGATGATTTGAACAAGAAAAACTTCTATGCGTACAACCCGGATTTCGACAAACAGTTCTGCAAATAGATTTCTGCATTTTTTAAAAGGGCAGTTCACATACTTGTGAACTGCCCTTCTCTTCTTATTTTTTGTGAAATTTAATTAATTTGATTGTGTTTTACATATTACATCCGCAATTTTGTTATCAATTTCCATCCAATTAAGTGGAAATCCCATTTTTTGATAAAGCTGTGTTCTCTGAACCTGTTTCGTCTTGCCACACAATACATAAATCTCATGTTCTAAATCTATACAAAAACTCACAAAATCCTCTTCACCTAATAGATAATAAAAACATATAACAACTGCAAATAAATCATTTTTCCCCTTTAAATATAGCCCATTCCTTTTAGTTATATTTAATTTTTCATGAACAGCAAAATCATTAATGGCACCCCTTCTATATTTATAATCATATAAACGTTCATTGTGCGCACATACATTTCTTACTCTAGACAACAAATCCAACATTCTACCCAATGAACTTTCATCTATATAAGAAAATTCTTTACTAACTTGATATTGTATGCTTTGCTGCATAAAACTATACATCTTAGATACAGTTCCCAGTGTCAACGCTTTCATCATAACCCATAGCGGTACATTCCCATATTTTCTTTTTTGATGTTCTATATATGTATAATTTTTTGGATTATTTATAGTTTGATTCAATCTACCAACCAAATAATTTATTTCCTCTCGAAAGGTTTCTGTGTAATTATAATTTGTTGTCGTCAAATATTCTATTTGATTCTCGCCAAATTTTTGGCAAAATGCATATGACATCAATGATTTTATATGTTTTTCAACCTTTAATATATATCTAAGGACCAATGCCCTAAGATTATCATCAAAACAATACAATGCGTATATATCCTCAATTGAAACATATAGCTTGTATTCCCCATTTGCTTTTTTAAACATCCCTTTATATCCAGATATCAAATCAAAATAACTATGTTTTTTTAACAAACCAATTGCTAATTCATCATTCGATATAATAAGTTTTTTGTCTTCCTTTAATTTCAGTATTTGCTGCTCATATGTCAAAAATGGTTTATTCAAAGTTTCCATACTTATCTCCTTATAATAGAAAAGGCTCCCGCAGGAGCCTTCGCTGGTTACAGGCCTCGCAGGTATCTGTAACACGATCACTGAACTTATATTACCAAAGCAAATAGCCCTTGTCAAGAACTCTTTTTGATAATAATCAGTGGCTATTATTATATTGCTTTTTGAAAAAAATTATTCCTTCATCCCACATTTGCCGCATACCACTCCTATTTTTTAGTGCGGATAGCCTTTACCTTACTCCATGCACCATAATAATTTTTACCATTATAGGTAACATATCCGCGAACTCTTACATAATATTTCTTTTTCTTCGCCAGTCTGTTCATCGTAGTAGCAGATGAATAAGAACTGCGGATGGATTTTGCCTTTTTGAACTTTTTGCTGGTTGCATACTGGTACTGGTAAATGGCACCTTTCTGCCCCTTTACCTTAATGGTAATTTTTCTCTTGGACATCTTTGCAAGTTTCACGCTCTTCATGGCAATCTTAGCCGGTTTCACTACAACTGTTGTACTCTGGCTCTTGTTGCTTCCATCGATGGAAGAAGCATCGATCGTTGTGTAACCAATGCCCTTTCCGGTTGCCATTCCATTGCCGGATATGGTAACTACATCTCTGTCGTTACTGCTCCATCGAAGTGTCTTCTGGGAAGCGTTGGATGGAGTGAGCGATGTCAGCAGGTTCATAGACTGGCCTCTGGTGATAACAGCTACCGGACCACGGAGATTAATGCCGGTGATGTACTGGATAGCACTGCACTTGATGGTATAAGGACCGTCGTTGTAGTTATGGATTGTTCTGTGAATATTTATATAATAAGTTCCTGCTTTCACATACTCGGAAAATGATGCGCCATTTCCTCCACTTTTCGAATTATAATTTTCCGTACAGTCCTCATTTTCCAAATGGATTATCCATCCTGTCTGCAAAGACTTGCAAGTCACTGTCACTTTACCATCCTTTGGTACACTAAACTGGTACTGATGTAAAAGATCTGCATCCCCTTTGCTGTAATGTCCGGTAATCCAGCCGGATCCAACAGATACGGTTTTTGCACTTCCCGTAATTCCTCCAAAAATCACTCCTGCCAGCATAAGGCATAACGCCCCTGCCATAATACTTAACTTTCTCAATAATTCTTTCATCTTTATGCCTCTTTATATTTTTCATAAGCCACCTTAAGTCCGGATAAATCGTTTCTGTTTTTTATCGAATCCGATGAAATCGTCTTTATTCCTTTTGGACGGTACTTATCTTTATTTGTCTCCTCCGCATCACACGTGTACGATTTTTCTTTTGTGACAAGCTTACCGTTTTTTATCGCACAGGCAGTCATATCGCCCTCATATTGTGCCGGTATTTCACCCATATTCACAATACCGCTTTCGATAATCAAACCTTTTTTTCCCGGCCGGTAATAAAATTCAGTCCGTGCCGCCAACTCGTCTACCTCCCCCGCCACATATGCACCCTTTTCTTCGGAGTAAGAATAAAAACGGGCAAGATAACCATACTTTCCGGTTCCAAAATTAATTCCTAAACACGTTACAATCAGTTCCGGAATGTTGTCACCATTTACATCATAAAGAAAATAGCTGTAATCGGATACATGTCCTGTTTTTCCGTTTTCGGTATAGCCCTTCACTTTCAATTTCTTACTTAGTATTTTCCGATAGGCATCCCGCCATCTAGCCGCTATCGGAACCGGGGTCTGTGTCGGTTCCAGTGTCGCTGTCGGAGTCTCTGTGGCAGTTGCTTGGACTTGCTGCTCCGGAGCTGGCGTCGGTGCCGTCCGTTTTCCCTGCAACGCATTTGCCCCAAGGAAAATACCGATTCCTATACTACCAATTGCAGCCAAACCGGCAACTGTCATCGCAACTTTTCCTGCAACAGTCTTAAAAAAACCTTTGGAAGCTTGTTTTGCAATCTTTGCTCCCTGATTCATTACCGACGCAGCCGATGGAATCACAAAACCAGCATTTTGTAAAAATGCCTCCTCTTCTTTGCGAAGCAGGAAAAGAAGAAGCGGAAGTGGTGCCATACTGTAGAGTTTGTAGCCTTTTTTCTGCAATTCCTCGGATTTCTTTTTAATTGCCTTGCGCCCATAATTCAAACGGGATTTCACGGTATTTTCCGAACATTCCATTGCCTCCGCAATTTCACGAATACTCACACCCTCAAAATGAAACATCAAAATACACATTCTCTGGTCATCCGGCAGTGTATCTAACATTTCATGAACCATTTCCTGCGTTTCTTTTTCTGTGTAAGCAATTTCCGGCTGGCGGCTCGCATCGGTATCCATAATATTTAATTCCATTGCTTCACCTTCTTCATTTACACCTTCTAGGTCGGAGAAGAACAGCATTTTCTTTTTCTGAAGCGCATTTTTCGCCGTATTTGCAACAATCATTCCAAACCAATTCGGAAATTTCTGATAGTCCTGCAAGGTATTTAATTTTGTAAATGCCTGCACATAGGCATCCTGTAAAACATCCTGCGCATCCATGTCATTTCCCATATATTTTTTCGCAATGAAAAACTTTTTCTGATAGGTACTCTGATATAAAAAGTCATATCCTTCCTGATTTCCTGCCAGCGCACTTGCCACCGCTTCTGCATACTGTTCCATTTTTCTCATTTCCTCCTTACTCTTCTGCATATGTTCTTCGAATTACTACATTAAAGATATCTTTTCCATAACTTTTTTTGCTTACTTCCCAATCAAATCCATCGGTTCCCACTTTTGTTTTCCACAATAAACATCTTGCGTAAGAGCTTGCCGGAACCCCCTGCCAGTATTTTTTGCCGTTTTTGTCAACAGCGGCGATGCAAAGCCATTCATGGTTCTCCTTTGGATTGCTCGCCAATCCTGCTTTAACGCCAATCACTTCGCAAATTTCATACAAGCGTTCGGACGATTCCCCGCAGACACCTTTATAAGTTCCCTGATAAATTGCCTTATATCGGTTTTTCACACCGCCTTCGCCATGAACCGGTCTGCCCTTTGAATCTTTATTATACTTCATATTCATGTCGCAGTACGTTTCTAAAATAAGGGCAATTTTCTGTGACTTCGTCGCCTTTTTAATAATGTCATCCACGGTACACTCGCCACCAAAGTTCTCTAACGCAGTCCATTCATAAGTATATTTCTTATTTGCCGTACGCTTCAGCATGTTCTTATATGCGCGCGGATTACTTTTTAAATTTTCAAAATAATCCTTTTTTCCTGTTTGATAACACTGTTCATATTCATGGGCAATAATCCGAAGTCCTTCGTCTGGGTTCTTCACAAGGGGGCGAAGTTTTTTAGCAATCTTCTCCAAATATGGATTTACGGTTTTTACGATAAATTTCTGCTTTTTGCCATTCGTATACGTTACCATAATATCCTCTTCATCAAGTCCTGTATTGCCACTGGCTTTCCCGGGCGTAAACTTGATTTTTTTACTGGAAATTTTCTTTCCTTTTGCCACACCTTTCAGTGTCTGATTCACGCCTACAACCTTTTTGATTTTCTTTGTCGTCTTTACTATTTTGGTTTCCTTTGTCTGAAGAAAAACCTTTTTAGTCCTATAATAGGTAACCTTCTTTGCCTCGCTGCGCGTCGGAATCATCCCCCGCCATAATCATCGCAGCCATTAGTAAAGCCACAAAACCTCTCATTTTCGTTTTCATTTTCATCCTTCCTTTCTGTGTCTTTTACCTATAAGACAAGTGAAGTTTGAAAAAAGTTTTACATTTTTGAAAAAAAATTTAAATATTAAATTTTTCCCCACGAATAAGAGTATACATAAGAAAAAACTATAATTCAATAAGAACCAATTATATTCCTATCTCCTTATAGTTTTTCCAAAAGAATCATTATTTCGTTTTAATCTGCCTTACGAATTACTAAAGCATCATTTTCCACATCCAGAGAAAGCACATCTCCTACTGCCACTTCATCCGCAAGCATCTTCTTCGCCAGCAGAGTTTCGACATTTTTCTGCAAATACCGCTTCAACGGTCTCGCACCATAAACCGGATCGTATGCTTTTTCCACAATATAATCAAGCGCCTTATCGGTAACGGTAAGAGAGATTTCTTTATCCTCAATTCTGCGATTAATATCCTTGACAAGCAAATCAATGATGCCTCGGATATCGCTTTTTGAAAGAGGCTTAAACATAACAATCTCATCCAGACGGTTCAAAAACTCCGGTCGGAAATGATTTTTCAACTGCGACATCACAAGTTCCTCTGCCTCAGAAGAAATGTTTCCATTGTCATCAATGCCATCCAGCAAAAATTCTGCGCCAAGGTTTGACGTCATAATCAAAATGGTGTTTTTGAAATCCACCGTACGGCCCTGTGAATCCGTGATTCGTCCATCATCCAGCACTTGCAGCAAAACATTAAACACATCAGGATGTGCCTTTTCAATCTCATCAAAAAGGACAACTGAATATGGTCTGCGGCGCACGGCCTCGGTCAACTGCCCGCCCTCTTCATAACCAACATATCCCGGAGGCGCTCCAATCAGACGGGACACGGAATATTTCTCCATATATTCACTCATGTCAATACGAACCATATTCGCTTCATTGTCAAACAAACACTCGGCAAGACTCTTTGCAAGCTCGGTTTTACCAACACCGGTAGGTCCCATAAAGAGAAATGAACCAATCGGCTTAGTCGGGTCTTTAATACCTGCTTTGGAACGAATAATCGCATCTGCCACTTTTGTCACGCCATCATCCTGTCCAATCACTCTCTTATGAAGTTCATCATCCAGATGCAGTGTCTTATTTCTCTCCGACTCTGTTAATTTAGCAACCGGGATTCCTGTCCAGCGAGAAATAATCTGCGCAATTTCTTCGTCCGAAACGCTTTCGTGTACCATTTGCTGGTCACTTGTTTTAGCCGCATTTTCCGCTTCGTCCATCAACTGCTGCAAACGTGGCAGCTCGCCATATTCAAGTTCCGATGCACGCTCCAAATCACCGCTGTTTTTCGCCATCTCAATCTGATTATTCGTATTTTCTATCTCCGTTTTCAATTGATGAACTTTATCAACGGCTGCTTTCTCATTGTCCCAGCGTGCCTTTTTAACCGAAAAGTCTTCCTGTAGTTCACTTAACTCTTTCTGCAGTTCGGTAAGACGTCCCTTACTCAAGTTATCAGTTTCTTTTTTCAGCGCCGCTTCCTCAATCTGCAGCTGCATAATCTTTCGCTGGGTCTCATCGAGTTCCGTCGGCAGCGAGTCAAGTTCTGTCTTAATCAGTGCACACGCCTCATCCACCAAATCAATCGCCTTATCCGGCAGGAAACGGTCCGTGATGTAACGGTCTGCCAGTGTTGCCGCTGTCACAAGTGCGCCATCGGTAATTTTTACTCCATGGAAAATTTCATAGCGGTCTTTCAATCCACGCAAAATTGAAATCGTATCTTCTACCGTCGGTTCTTCCACCATTATCGGCTGGAAACGACGTTCCAAAGCTGCATCTTTTTCAATATACATACGGTACTCATCCAATGTTGTCGCACCGATACAGTGCAGCTCGCCACGTGCCAGCATTGGCTTTAACAAGTTGCCGGCATCCATTGCACCATCTGTCTTTCCGGCACCGACAATCGTATGAAGTTCATCGATAAACAAAATAATCTGTCCATCGCTTTCCTTCACTTCTTCAAGCACCGCCTTCAGACGTTCCTCAAACTCACCGCGGTACTTCGCACCGGCTACCAAAGCACCCATATCCAGCGCAAATACCTGTTTGTTTTTCAAGCCTTCCGGCACATCGCCGCGCACGATACGCTGTGCTAATCCCTCAACTACGGCAGTTTTACCAACACCCGGTTCACCAATCAGAACGGGATTATTTTTCGTCTTTCGTGACAAAATACGAATCATGTTACGAATTTCTTCATCTCGTCCAATTACCGGGTCTAATTTCTGATCCTTTGCCTGCTCCACCAAATCCGTTCCATACTTAGACAAACTCTCGTAAACTGCCTCCGGATTATCCGTCGTCACTTTCTGATTGCCACGCACCTGAGAAAGAGCTTGCAAAAATCTTTCCCTGTCAATATTAAATTCCTTGAATAACTTCTTTATCTCCGGTGATGCTTTACGAAGCATACTTAAAAACAAATGCTCCACGGAAATGTATTCATCACCCATTGCCTTTGCTTCGTTTTCGGCATAAATCAGAACTTTATTCAAATCATTGCCAACGTAAATCTGACCGCCTTCTACTTTTGGTCGTTTATTAATCAAGCCTTCCACCTGCGCCTGGAAAACGACCGGGTCAATGTCCATCTTCTTTAACAGACTGACAATCAAGCTGTCATCGACCGTCAGCATATTGTATAACAAATGCTCCTGCGCCAGCTCCTGATTTCCAAAATCGTATGCCGTCTTTTCAAGATTATTTACAATCTCCATTGATTTCTGTGTAAATTTACTAATGTTCATGTCGTTCACTCCCTTCAGTTTCAGTGAAATACAATCTCTTGTATGTTCTATCATATCTATAACACAGTTATAATATAACACTCGTTATTAGCACTGTCAAGAGATGAGTGCTAATTTTTCCAAAAATTTTTATTCGCTGCGTAAAACAGCAAACGCCACCCCAAACAAAACCCAAAATACCGGTGCCACGCAGATGGATGAGTCATTGGCAAGCCCCGCCACAAAATATCCGCTAACTCCACACAGAAATGCCAAAGAAATTTTCTGACTATGATTCCATTTTCCTTTTTTGAAACATTTACGGATGGTTCTGCCAAAAAGCAGCAGATACAACGCTAAAAATGCAAGCAGCGCAGGCAGTCCATCCTGAACCCAAATCTGCAAGTACATATTATGTGGCTTTGTAACAATCTGTTCATTGAAACCACAATTCACTTTTCCTACATAATCATCATTTGGAAATGCATACGCAAAATTATCCTGACCTACACCAAGAAGTAATGCACGCTTCAACAGCGGAAATGTGCGCGACCAGATATAGCCACGGTTTGACGCAAAATCATAATGTCCTTCCATACCAAAAGATTCCACATAGTGAAGCATATCCGGCTTCCCAACTCCGTTAATGTAACGCAGCCCCACACCAAGCATAGCAAAATCCCACGAATATTTATCATCCACCGTAAGACGCAATACATCAAAATAAGTTTTCTGTTCCTGATACGTAATTTGACGCTTAGTCGCCTCAAACAAAAGTCCCTGATACGCATCCCCTTTTAACTTAACACCACTGAAGGAGTCGCCTGTCATTTCAATCTTTTTTCCATTCTCATTCAAAGCCTCAAATTCGTAAACCGTTGCATCGGCATCCCACCGAAGTGTAATCATTTTCCCTGAATGCAATGTAATTTTCACACTCGTGCCATCTGAAATCATAGAAGAAATATGGCTGCTGCATGGCTCTCCATTTCCCTTTATGACAGAACGGAAGAATGTCGGATTTTTCCGCAAAAACAAAGCTACAAGTCCGACTGCCACAACAAATACGCCACAAAGAATCTTCCTATTTTTATGGATATCGGAAAACAAAAACAACACCGCCACGCATACTGCCGCACCTACACCAACCATCCCGGCAAGCGAACCGGAACCCTTTAGCATAATAAGCTGGCACACAGCGGATGCCGCTGCCACAATTTTATATCTGTTTTTTTCATCCTGTACCGCCTCATAAATGGTAAGCGGAAGCACAAGTGCCACATAGGACCCAACATAATTAGGATTGTAAAGTGTTGCATAAGAAACCCCTTTTCCAAAACTTGCCGTAATTCCATTAAACTTCTTAGGCAGCGTATGCATAAACATGGTAAAAAATGGCGTTGTGACATCGTTTGCCAGGTAATCCACACCAAAAGCCTGTAACGCCCCTAAAACAGAAAGAATCAGCGAACCAATTAATAGCGCATGTACAATCACTTGAATTTTATTTTCACTCGATAAAAGAAAATAAGCAAGACAAAAAAGAGCAACATAAGCAGTCACCACAAGTAACCCTTCCATTTGCTCAAATCCACCGAATAACGCATCTATTTTTTCATCCGCAAGCAATGCCGATATTGCGGTAACACACCAAAATACTGCCAGCAAAATCAAAACAATTTTCTGATTTTTAGTCGTCCACACCGCTTTTGCCTGCACCCGTGTCCACTGCGCAGCACAAAACAAAATAATAATCACAGCTCCTAAAAGAATCAGTGCTCCCCGCTTAAAGCCAAGAAAAAAATCAACAAATGAACCGCCGGATGCCCATGTATATTTCCCAATTCCCGATGAATACGCTGTCATTATTGTCAATAAGGGAACAACTGCCACGGCAAGAACCAGTGGCAGCATATAAAAATCAAATGAAGTTTTCTTTGACCGTTCCATCCTTTATACCTCTTCTTCTTTGGTCGAATCCGTAACGCCTGCCACAATCGCAGCTACCGCAGCAACCACAACAATCACTGCTACAATGGCAATCGCCGTAAATACACCAAGTGCTACTAATGCTCCCATACTCTCATCGTCCTTTCTCTCTTTATTTCCAACATCATTTGTAATAAGTATAACACTATTTTTCCCATTTTGCACGAATAAATTTGACAAGCCTATCTCTTGTCTGTTATAATTTCACTTGTTTGCGGATATGGCGGAATTGGCAGACGCGCTAGATTTAGGTTCTAGTGGGGAATCCCGTGCAGGTTCAAGTCCTGTTATCCGCACGAAAGCTAAGAGAAGTGCATAGCGGGGTGTGGGCGGCTGACGCGAGCTTGCTCGCAGGCAGACGCATCACAATCCGCGTATATACGGCGATAGCCGTGGGACAAGCGTTTCGGAGAAACGCTCGTATGCACTTCGATTCCAAGGCTGAAAACATTCTATTTTATGAGTGTTTTTCAGCTTTTTTCTTTCTGAAAAACTGCAAAAATTCCGTTTGTTCTAACCAAAATTCTAACAAATTTTCATTTTTTACGATTCTTGTTGACAAGGCCTCCCTTGGCACCACACGTTTCTTTCTCTCCACCTATCTGCCACATTTACCATCCGACTTCCTTCAGATTCCACCTCACGATGGCCCCCTTGTCTTTGGCTGTATCCTTCCCACTACTAGGGCGGATTAGGGACTTTCACCCATTAGAAACGTGCGCCGCAAGGCGCACAATAATCATGACCACCAGCTCAGCTGGTGGTTTCCTCTGCGGC
>OHTZ01000662.1_pt1 | contig 21131 bp, 17 predicted proteins | sample 1579011 | NCBI WGS metagenome assembly OHTZ01 (sample SAMEA3879603, study PRJEB24766) | human gut metagenome | biome: human-associated habitat; feature: feces | place: USA | collected 1985/1987
AAGGAAGGGTGTGCGCGGGAAACCCAAGAAGGGTGTCCTGCGCCATTGAAATCCTTAGTTTTCAGAACTTTTATAAAATTCTGAAAACTTGCCCAGCGGGGCGAAAAAACTTTTTCGACACGCTGTGAATTACTTGAAAGGATCATACAGCGCATCCGCTCGCCTCAGGTGTTGTCTGGGGCGAGCGGACCTGTTGGTTTCATGAGACTATGATGGATTACTTTCGTGAACTGAATTTTGTGTCTGTTGCTCTGCGGCTGCTGCTCTCTGCGCTCATCGGCTTCTCTCTGGGATTGGAGCGGGGACGCAAGCGCCGTCCTGCCGGGTGCCGGACCTATATGCTGGTGTGTATGGGAGCGACCCTGACACTGCTGCTCAGTCAATACGAATACATCATGGTCACCACCAAGTGGGCGTCTATTGCATCTGAAATCGGACTCCGGACGGATGTCTCCCGTTTTGGCGCACAGGTCATCAACGGCATCGGCTTTGCGCTTTTAATGGCGCTGATGCTGTTCGTCACGTTCCACGACATTGTCAAGCTCCTGTGAGGAGGATGATCTTATGAGCAAGCAAATTATCGCAGGCGGCGTCGCTATCGGCGGCGGCGCGCCGGTCACGATCCAGTCGATGTGCAACACGCACACTGAGGATGCCAAGGCCACCATCGCGCAGATCCACGCACTCGAAGAGGCGGGCTGCGAGATCGTGCGCGTCACGGTGCCGAATATGGAGGCCGCGCACGCGCTGAGTGAAATTAAGGAGAATATCTCCATCCCGCTCGTCGCGGACATTCATTTCGACTACCGCCTCGCCGTCGAAGCGGCGGCGCGCGGCGCGGACAAAATTCGCATCAACCCCGGCAACATCGGGGGAGATGACCGCGTCAAGGCGGTCGTAGACGCCTGCCGTGAACACAAGGTTCCCATCCGCATCGGCGTGAACGGCGGCTCGCTTGAAAAGGAGCTGCTCGCAAAATATGGCCGCGTGACGCCCGAGGCGCTCGTCGAGAGCGCGCTCAGACATGTGCGGCTGCTTGAAAAGTTCGATTTTAACGATATTGTTCTTTCAATGAAAAGCTCAACCGTTCCGTTTATGGTTAAGGCTTATGAGCTTGCAAACGAGCAGTGCGATTATCCGCTCCACCTTGGCGTTACCGAGGCAGGTACCGAACGAATGGGCATTATCAAGTCGGCTGCAGGTATCGGTTCGCTGTTACTTCACGGAATCGGCGACACAATCAGAGTTTCTCTTACGGCTGACCCTGTAAAGGAAATCTATGCCGCTAACGATATTTTAAAAGCGCTCGGACTTAAAAAGAGCGGTGTGCAGTTTGTATCCTGCCCGACCTGCGGCAGAACAAGAATTGACCTTGTAAAAATTGCGGGAGAAGTTGAAAACAGACTTAAAGACTGTAAAAAGAATATCAAAGTAGCCGTAATGGGCTGTGTTGTAAACGGTCCCGGAGAAGCAAGAGAGGCTGACATCGGAATTGCAGGCGGTGACGGCTGCGGTCTTGTATTCAAAAAAGGTGAAGTAATCAGAAAAGTTCCCGAGGAGCAGCTTGTTGACGCTCTTATGGATGAAATTGATAAATTATAATTCTTATAAGGAAGAATATGAAAACACTCGGAGAAGTCTTTAATCCGTATCTTGCGGATAAACCGCTCGCTGATGATATATCATCAGCCGAGCTTTTAAAACTTAATATTAACAGTAATAATCGCTCAATCACAATGACTGCCAAATTTGGCGGTCTTGTGTTGAGGGATAACCTTTTTGCTGCCGAAAAACAAATTTCCAAATCCGAATTAAATCTCGGCTCTGTCAGAATTAATCCGATTTATGATTCTAAACTTTTTTCAGCAGATTATTTTCCTGAGCTGTATAAGGCGGTTAAGCGTGATATTCCGAGTATTAACGGCACACTTAACAACGCATTTGTTACCTATGAGGAAGGTAATTTGCAAATCACACTTAATAACGGCGGCAAAAGCCTTTTAGATGCCAAGGGTTTTGACAAGGCTCTTAAAAGGCTTGTTGCAGAGGAATTTTCGCTTGAAATCAACATTATATATACAGGTACGCTTGAAGTTGACGGACAGAGCGAAGAATATATGCAGGCAATGAAAAATGCCGCAGAAAAAATCGAAAGACAAAAGATTGAAGAAAGCGTTCACGATACTGCGAGCAATGAGGCTGTTACAAAGGCTGTAAAGGAAAAGAGAAATTCCGATGCAGTGCAGGAAATTGAAGTGCGGGAGGGCAAGTTTTTGCTGCCGCAGATTGTTGAAGCCTCAATAAAACCTTTTTACGGCAGGTCTATACGAGGTAAAATCGAGCCAATCAGCACAATTGTTGCCGACACAGGCAGAATAGTCGTATGGGGCGATATTTTTGATATTGAAAAAAAGGTAACAAAGTCGGGAGATAAAAATATTTTTGTAATCGACATTACCGACTATTCGGGTTCTACATCCGTAAAAGTTTTCGGAACAATCAAAGATACAGCAATTCTTGATAACCTGAAAAAAGGTGACACTGTAGTTGTTCAGGGCGATGTCGAATATGACCGCTACGCAGGCGAACTTATGCTTATTGCAAGGTCAATCGGCACTGCAAATAAGGTTAAGGTTGTGGATAAAGCGGAGGAGAAGCGTGTCGAACTGCATATGCATACGAATATGTCGCAGATGGACGCAGTAACCTCGGCAGGCGACCTTGTAAAAAGAGCCGCCGATTGGGGACACCCGGCAGTTGCAATCACTGACCACGGTGTTGCACAGGCTTTCCCTGACGCTATGAAAGCCGCCGATAAAATTAATAAAGACGGCGAAAAAATCAAGGTTATTTACGGCACAGAGGCTTACTTTATGGATGACCTTGTAGAATCTGTTTCGGGCAAAAGCGAAGAACCGCTTGACGGTACATTTATCTGCTTTGATATTGAAACTACCGGTCTTTCCGCTAATCGTGACAAAATCACAGAAATCGGTGCCGTAAAGGTTGAAAACGGACAGATAACCGATACTTTCTCAACTTTTGCAAATCCGGGTATGCCGATTCCCGCAAAGATAACCGAGCTTACGGGCATTACCGACGCTATGGTAAAAGACGCTCCGTCACAGAGCGAGGCGGTTAGCGCATTTCTTGAATTTGCAGGCGACAATGTGCTTGTTGCGCATAATGCACCGTTTGATACCTCGTTTATCCGTAAGGCTTGCGAAAATATGAACAGGGAGTACAACTACACTTCCATTGACACCGTTGCAATTTCAAGAGCCATTTTGACCGATATTAAAAACTGCAAGCTGGATACCGTTGCAAAGTATTTGCGACTTGGCGACTTTAATCATCACCGTGCAACCGACGATGCGGAAATGCTTGCAAGAATTTTTATAAATCTTTGTACCCGTCTTAAAGATGACTACAATATTACAAAAACCAACGAAATCAATACACAGATTGCAGGCGGCGGTGACTTCAAAAAACTGCCGACTTATCACCAAATAATTCTTGTAAAGAATTTAACGGGTCTTAAGAATTTGTATAAATTGATTTCTTACGCTCATCTCACATATTTTTATAAAAAACCGAGAATACCTAAGAGTGAGCTTATTAAGCACCGTGAGGGACTTATAATCGGCTCGGCTTGTTGTGCAGGTCAGCTGTATCAGGCTATACTTCTCGGAAAGCCGTGGCCTGAAATCAAAGCAATTGCATCATTTTATGACTACCTTGAAATTCAGCCTGCGGGAAACAATAATTTTATGATTCGTGAGGGCAGATTTGCCAATGAGGCAGAACTCCACGAAATTGATAAGACTATAGTAAAACTCGGTAAAGAACTCGGCAAGCCTGTTTGTGCTACTTGCGATGTTCATTTTATGGACCCGAAAGACGCCGATTACAGAAAAATTCTTATGGCTGGTCAGGGCTTTAAAGATGCTGAAGACCAAGCTCCGCTTTACCTTAGAACCACAGCGGAAATGCTCAAAGAATTTGAGTACCTCGGCAAAGAAAAGGCATACGAAGTTGTTGTAAAAAATCCACGCAAAATTGCCGATATGTGCGAGTCGATAAGACCTATTCCGAAAGGAACTTTCCCGCCTAACATTGAGGGTGCGGAGGAAGAACTCGTTTCTATCACATGGGAAAGGGCAAAGGCAAAATACGGTGACCCTCTTCCTGAAATTGTTAAGGCTCGTCTTGACAAAGAACTTAATTCAATTACAACCTACGGTTTCTCCGTACTTTATATGACCGCTCAAAAACTCGTTGCCGACAGCGAGGCACACGGTTATCTTGTAGGTTCCAGAGGTTCTGTAGGTTCGTCATTCGTTGCGACAATGTCGGGTATTTCCGAAGTAAATCCGCTTTGTCCGCATTATATTTGTCCAAAATGTAAGCACAGCGAATTTATTACAGACGGCAGTTACGGTTCGGGTTTTGATATGCCTCCTAAGAATTGCCCCGAGTGCGGCACTCTTATGGACCAGGACGGTCACGAAATACCGTTTGAAACATTCCTTGGATTTAAAGGCGACAAAGTGCCTGATATTGACCTTAATTTCAGCGGTGAGTATCAGTCAAAATCGCACAGATACACAGAGGAACTGTTCGGTAAAAACAATGTGTTTAAGGCGGGTACTATTTCTACCGTTGCGGAAAAAACCGCTATCGGCTATGTAAAGGGTTATGCCAACGATAAGGGTATGATTCTTCATAAGGCTGAAATCAAGCGACTTGCTCTCGGCTGTACGGGCGTTAAGCGTACAACGGGTCAGCACCCGGGCGGTATGGTTGTTGTACCGAGAACAAGCGAAGTTTACGACTTCTGTCCTGTTCAGCACCCTGCAAACGATATGAAGTCCGACAATATTACCACTCACTTCGACTTCCATTCTATTCACGATACAATTACAAAACTTGATGAGCTCGGACACGATGTTCCGACAATTTATCACTATCTTGAACTTTATACGGGTATTCCCGTTATGAAAGTATCAATGAGTGACCCCGAGGTTATGAGCCTGTTTACATCAACCAAAGCTCTCGGTGTAACTCCCGAAGATATAGGCTCTGAAACAGGTACATTCAGCTTGCCAGAATGCGGCACTTCCTTTGTACGAGGAATGTTGGTAGAGGCTAAGCCAAAAACATTTACCGACCTTTTGCAGATTGCAGGTTTGTCACACGGAACAGGTGTATGGCTTGGCAATGCGCAGGAGCTTATTCATAATCATACCTGCGATATTTCAAGCGTTATCGGTACTCGAGATTCCATTATGACTTACCTTATGCATAAGGGACTTGAGCCGGGTATGGCATTTAAGATAATGGAAATTGTCCGTAAAGGTAATGCGACAAAATTGCTTACCGAAGAACATTTCAAGGCGATGAGAGATAACAATGTTCCCGAATGGTACATTGATTCCTGTATGAAAATTCAGTATATGTTCCCGAAAGCCCACGCCGCCGCATATATGATTGCTACATTGCGACTTGGCTGGTACAAGGTGCATAAGCCTGTTGAATATTACGCAGCTTACTTTACGGTACGAAGCGAAAACCTTGACGGTGTTGTGCTTATGCAGGGACATCAGGCTGTTAAAAACAGAATGAAACTTATAAAGCAAAAGCAAAGCGCCCACGAATCGTCTACAAAAGAAGATCAGGAGTACGCTACACTTCAGATTGTAAATGAAATGCTTGCAAGAAAAATTGAAGTTCTGCCTGTTGACATTTACAAATCCGAGGCTAAAATGTTCAAGGTTGAGGACGGCAAAATAAGACTTCCGTTTTCAACAATTCCCGGACTTGGCGAAAGCGCCGCAATATCTCTCGCTGAATCGGGAAAGGTAAATACATACCTTTCCATTGAAGAAATGCAGATAAAGACAAAGGTTTCCAAGTCTATTATTGAGTCACTGAAAAATATCGGCGCACTTGAGGGACTTCCGGAAAGCTCACAGATGTCATTGTTTTAAGGAGTGGCGTAATAAATGAAAAAACTTTTTACATTAAAAAATGTACTGATTTGTATTCTTTTTACAATATTTTTGCTGTTTGTAAAGGATAATTTCAGTGTGGTATGGAACGCAATTTGTATGCTTGCATCTATTCTGACACCGTTTGTAATAGGATTTTTGTTTGCGTATATTTTGAATTTTCCTTACAAATTCTTTTATTCAAAAGTATTCGGATTTTTGAAAAACAAAAAAGCTTTTTTTGCGAAAATGCGCAAACCTTTATCTATAATTTGCACATATACGGCGGTAATTGCCGTACTCGGATTTTTGATTGCCATTCTTGTTCCGCAGATCGGCGACAATATTTCGAGCCTTGTTGAAAGAGTGCCGTCATATTTTAATTCAGTATATGAATGGCTTTCAAGCGTTGCCGATTGGGCTAATAAGACTTATAATGCAAACATTAATATTGACGCATCTTTTGCTCAACTCGGCAAAGAGATTGCAAAAAATTTAAACGGCACTACAATTGCAAATTTCTCAAAAAATGTGTTGTTTGATACTCTTCTACCTATGATTACAAACACCACGGCGGGAATTTATAACTTTATTATGGGTATTGTAATTTCCGTTTACTTCCTGTCAGCAAAGGAAATGCTGTGCAGACAGGTAAAGCGCCTTGCCGTTGCGTTTATTCCGATAAAATTCTTGCCTAAAGTTTATGAGATTGTCGATATTACCGATACAAAATGCGGTAGATTCCTTGTTGGCGACATTATTGACGCCGCTTTTATCGGAGTGCTCACATTCATTACAATGTCTATTTTCCAATTGCCGTATGCCGCATTGATTGCGGTTCTTATAGGCGTAACAAATATTATTCCTTTTTTCGGACCTTTCATAGGTGCAATCCCGAGTGCTGTTATTCTTTTCCTTGAAAGCCCGTGGGATATGATTATATTCATTGCGATTGTATTTGTTATTCAACAGCTTGACGGCAACCTTTTCAAGCCGAAGATTATCGGCAGTCAGGTCGGACTTTCAAGTTTCTGGGTACTTTTCAGCGTTATCGTCGGCGGAAGTTTATTCGGTATGGTAGGCTTTATTTTAGGTACTCCTATATATGCGGTTATTTATACGCTGATTGGCAAAAGAGTTAAAAACGCTATTGACAACAAAGGCAAAATCGCTCAGGAGGCACTTGACTTTGAGGTACTGAATTATGTAAAGATTGCCACAGAACAAAAGAAGATAAGAGAAGAAAAGGAAAACGCTCAAAAGGAAAAGCTTTTGAAGTTTATCAAACCCGATAAACATACAAATTCCGAAAGCGATGACGATAATAAAGACGACAAAGAATAATATTTATTTTGCAGAGCAGTAAAATTGTTTGCTGCTCTGTAATTAAAAATATTTTTGTTATAAAATTGACAAGTACATTTTTATATGTTATTATATTAGCGTATTAGCACACTAAAGCGTTTTATAAAGAGGTTTTTATGAAAAAGAATTTAAAAATTACCCCCGAAGGAATGAAAGATTTTCTTTTTGCAGAGTGTTCGGCAATGGACGATGTATGCGGCAAAATAGAAAAGGTATTTACAAAGGGTGGTTTTAAGAAAGTAATCACACCGGGCATTGAATTTTACGATATTTTTTCAATGGAATGCAGCGGAATTGACCAGCAGTCAATGTTTAAATCAGTTGACAACAAAGGCAGACTTCTTGTTATGCGTCCCGATTCAACACTTCCGATTGCAAGAATGGTGTCGTCAAGACTTAAAAACAGCATTATGCCTGTAAGACTTTACTATAAGCAGGCAGTGTACAGAAATAACCCTACTCTTATGGGCAGAAGAAATGAATTTATGCAGATGGGCGTTGAATTGCTCGGCGTAAAGGGCAAGAGGGCAGACCTTGAGGTGCTTTCTACCGCTATCAGAGCTATTATGAGCGTTGCCGATGATTTCAGAATTGAACTCGGTCACGCACAGGTATTTAACGCACTTATCAGCGAAATAGATATTGACGAAGATTTCAAAGAGAAAATCAGAGTTACCATTGAGGGCAAAAATTATTCTGCTCTTAATAACCTGCTTGACAAACTTGAGCCTTGCAAGGCTGTAACCGCTATCAGAAGTTTGCCGTCGCTCTTTGGCGGTGACGAAGTGTTTGACAAGGCTACAGAGCTTTGCAGCGGCACAAAGGCTGTTGACGCACTCAATTATTTACATACACTCTACGATTCGCTTAAAACTCTCGGACTTGGGGACAAACTCATTGTTGACCTCGGTCTTGTACAGAGAAACGATTATTATACAGGTTTTGTTTTCTGTGGATATATTTCAGGCATAGGTGACGCAGTTCTTTCGGGCGGCAGATATGACGATCTTCTTTCTGAATTTGACGCTCCTATGGGCGCAGCAGGCTTTGCTATTGACACAGACGCAATCACAGAAAAACTGCTCTCGGACAAAAACACAAGCTATACTGATGTACCCGATGTTCTTGTATATGCAAATGACGGTGCGGAGATTAAAGCAATCAACGCTGTTGCCGATATGCAGAAAAACGGAATTAACGCTCGTTTCTGCGTGCTCGAAACTCTTGAAGAGGCAAAGGCTTTTGCGGAAAAAATGGGTATAGACAAAGTACAAATAATCGGCTGAAGTGCGAAAGGATTTTCTAAATGAAACCATTAAGAATAGCTCTTACAAAGGGCAGACTTGAGAAAACAACTATTGAGCTTTTTCAAAAAATCGGTTACAACTGCGACGAGGTTATCAATAAGGGCAGAAGATTGATTCTTCCTATCGGTGACAACGACTTTGAGGTTGTGCTTGCAAAGGCGGCCGATGTTATTACATATGTTGAGCACGGTGTGTGCGACCTCGGTGTTGTAGGTAAAGACACAATTCTTGAGAACGGCAATTCTTTTTACGAGTTGCTTGACTTAGGCTTCGGCAAATGCAGATTTGCCCTTGCCACTAAAAAAGGCACAGATTTTTACAGTGGCTACAACACAAAGACTATTGCCACAAAGTATCCGAATGTAACCCGTGCATTTTTTGACGATAAAAATATGGATGTCAGAATTATTAAAATCGAAGGCTCGGTAGAGCTTGCTCCGCTTGTGGGACTTTCTGACGGCATTGTTGATATTGTAGAAACAGGTTCAACACTCAAGGCAAACGGACTTGAGGTTATTGAGTGGGTAACTGAGATTTCGGCAAGACTGATTGCAAACACAGCAAGCCTTAAACTTCGCAAGGCTGAAATTGAGGAACTTCAAAAGAAACTGGAGGCTGTAACAAAATGATTACTACTGTAATTGCTGACGGAAAAAAGGAATACGATTTTATAGAGCTTCTCAAAAGCAGAGCGCAAAATTCAGACAAGAATGTTATTCCGATTGTGTCTGAAATCATTGAAAATGTTAAGACAAACGGCGACAAGGCGGTATATGACTACACCGTTAAATTTGACGGCAAAGCACCTGAAAAGGCAGAGATTTCTGCTGATGAAATCGACGCCGTAATTTCTGAATGTGACCCTAAATATATCGAAACAGTAAGAAAAGCCGCAAAGAATATTGAGGATTTTCATAAGCGCCAGGTTCAGCAGAGCTGGCTTACCACAAAGAATAACGGCGTTATTATGGGACAGCGTATCAGAGGTTTGAAGCGTGTCGGCATCTATGTTCCCGGCGGTACAGCTGCGTATCCGTCATCTGTACTTATGAATGCAATTCCCGCTAAAATTGCAGGTGTTGAGGAAATTGTAATGTGCACACCTCCTATGAAAAACGGCAAGCCAAACCCAAATATTCTTGCAGCCGCCAAACTTGCGGGTGTTGACAGAATTTTCCTTATGGGCGGCGCACAGGCTATTGCCGCTATGGCATACGGCACAGAGAGCGTACCTAAGGTTGACAAGATTGTAGGTCCGGGCAATATCTTTGTTGCCACAGCCAAAAAACTTTTGTACGGTACAGTTGATATTGATATGATTGCAGGCCCGAGCGAAATTCTTATTATTGCCGATAAATCGGCTAATCCTAAGTTCCTTGCCGCCGACCTTATGAGCCAGGCGGAGCACGACAAACTTGCGTCTGCAATTCTTCTTACAGACTGCGAAGAACTTGCAAATCAGACTGTAAAAGAGCTTGAAAGACAGGTTCAGACCCTTTCGAGAAATGAAATTATCAATTCTTCGCTTGACAATTTCGGTGCGATTATTGTGTGCAGTGATATGAAACAGGCCGTACTTTTCGCAAACGAGCTTGCTCCGGAGCATCTCGAAGTATGCTGTGAAAATCCGATGGAGTATGTAGGCAAACTCGACAACGCAGGTTCGGTATTCCTCGGCAACTATTCACCTGAACCTCTCGGCGACTATTTTGCAGGTCCTAACCATGTTCTTCCTACAAGCGGTACAGCAAGATTTTTCTCACCGCTCTCGGTTGACAGCTTTGTTAAGAAATCAAGCTTTATCTGCTACACAGAAGAAGCATTAAGAAACGATGCGCAGGATGTAGTTCGCTTTGCGGACACAGAGGGACTTACAGCACACGCAAATTCAATCAAAGTCAGATTTGAGGACATTGATTTTGAATAACGGAAATTATTAAAATTTTGTAATATTTATTGTAAATCGTCTTTAAAAAGGATATAATCATATAGACTGAGCTTTTATGCTCTGTTTAGATAACTTATTTGAGGTGAGAAAATGCGCCAAACAGAAATCAGCCGAAAAACCAAAGAAACCGACATCAAGCTTTCACTTTGTCTTGAGGGCGGAGATATTTCAATTGACACAGGCATTGGATTTTTTGACCATATGCTCAATTCGTTTGCCACACACGCAGGCTTTGGTCTTGAGCTTAAGGTTAAGGGCGATTTGTATGTTGACGAGCATCATACAGTTGAGGATACGGGTATAGTCCTCGGCAAGGCATTTTCTCAAATTTTAAAAGATAAATCTTCTATCGACCGTTTCGGCAGTTTTTATGTACCGATGGACGAGGCGCTTGCGTTTGCCTCTGTCGATATAAGCGGCAGACCTTTCCTTGTATTTGACGCAAAATTTCCGCAGGAAATGTGCGGTCAGTACAATTGTGCAATGACTGTTGAGTTTATGAGAGCACTTGCTTACAATGCAGGCTTTACTCTGCACATAAAGTCTTTGTACGGTGACAATTCTCACCATATTACAGAAGCAATTTATAAAGCGGTTGCTCACGCATTAAGACTTGCCGTAAAGGAAAATACCTCAAATAAACCTCTTTCCACTAAAGGAGTGTTATAAATGATTATTTTACCTGCAATAGATATTAAAGACGGTAACTGCGTAAGACTTTTTAAGGGTGATTACGCTACTGTAGAAAAGGTGTGCGACACACCTTATAAAGCGGCCGAACAGTTTAAAGCGGCAGGCGCACAGTATATGCATATGGTTGACCTTGACGGCGCTAAGGACGCTACTCTCGCAAATGCAGACCTCATCATTGATGTGGCAAAGCAGAGCGGACTTAAGGTAGAAGTAGGCGGCGGTATTCGTGATATGGCTGCTATTGAGCGCTACCTTAACAACGGCATCGACAAGGTTATATTGGGTTCGGCGGCTGTAAAAAATCCTGACTTTGTAATTGAGGCGGTAAAGGCTTTCGGCGACAAAATTGTGGTTGGCATTGACGCTAAAAACGGTATGGTTTGTGCCGAGGGGTGGATTGACGAATCGGAAATCAACTACATAGAGCTTGCAAAGCGTATGGAGAATATTGGCGTTGGTCAGATTGTGTTTACCGATATTGACCAGGACGGTACACTTGCAGGCCCTAATTTAAAGCAGCTTGACGACCTTGTTCACGAGGTAAACTGCCGAGTAGTAGCAAGCGGCGGCGTGTCTGTTCTTAAAGACATAATTAACCTTGCGGAGCTTGATGTTTACGGCGCAATCTGCGGTAAGGCTATCTACACAGGCAACCTCGATTTGAAACAGGCTATTGAAATTACAAGCAAGATTTAAGGAAAACACTATGGAAAAAAATATTGATTTTGATAAATTTTTTGTGAAATCAGATTTAATTCCTGCAATTATTCAGGAAAAATCAACAGGCGAAGTGCTTATGCTTGCCTATATGAATAAAGAGAGTATGAAAAAGACCTTTGAAACAGGATACACATGGTTTTGGTCAAGAAGCCGTCAGGAGCTTTGGAACAAGGGCGCTACATCGGGACATCTTCAAAAAGTAATTGAAATTTTCGGAGATTGCGATGACGATACTTTGCTTATTACGGTTGAGCAGACAGGCGCAGCTTGTCACACAGGCAATCATTCCTGTTTTTATACACAATTAAAATAATATATAAAGGGTGAATACAAGTGAACGAGAATGAAATTCTTTCAGCACTTTATCAGACAGTTGTAAACAGACGAGATAATCCAAAGGAAGGTTCATATACTTGTTACCTGCTTGACAAGGGAATTGACAAAATTCTCAAAAAAGTAGGCGAGGAGTGCAGTGAAACAATTATTGCCGCAAAGAACGGCGACAACAGCGAAACTGTTTATGAGATTGCAGACCTTATTTATCATCTTACGGTTATGATGGTTCAGCAGAACATCCCTCTTGAAGATGTGCTTGCAGAGCTTGACAAGCGCAGCGAAAAGACAGGTAACTTAAAGAAGTTCCATACTGTTGATAAAAATTCCTGATAAAACAAAAACCCTATGGCAAATGTCATAGGGTTTAAAAATGTGTAAATTTTATTTATGCGGCAACCATATATTTTGAAAGCGCATTTGTAAAGCTTTCTGTCGGCTCGGAGCTTAAAATAAGCTCAACAGGCTTGTTAATATCTAACGAGAAAAATCCCATAATAGAGTGTCCGTCAATGGCGACATCGCCGTTTTTTATCATTATAGTTTCGTGGGGAAATTTTGTGAAAATTTCAAATACATCCATAATTTCTTTTTGACTTGTAATTGTAATCGGAATATTAAACATCTTATATCACCTCGTTAAAATAATAACAGCACTATAATACCATTTTTTTGACATTAATTCAATAACAAAATAAGCAATATTTTAAAATCCACATATTATACGAAAAAAAGGAAAATCAGTATGAATTTTAATATAATTACCCTCGGTTGTAAAGTAAACCAGTATGAATCACAGGCAATGCGTGAGGATCTTCTGAAAAACGGATTTGAACTTGCCAAGCCAAACACACCTGCCGATATTACTGTTGTAAACAGCTGCACAGTAACTTCGGTAAGCGACGCTAAAAACCGTAAGCTTATCAATAAAATCCGCAGAGAAAATCCTGACGGAATTATTGTGCTTACAGGCTGTATGCCGCAGGCTTTTCCCGACAGACAGGAAAATTTTGAGAATTGCGACATAGTGCTCGGAAACGCAAAAAGAGCGGAGCTTGTTCCCGCAATTTACGAATATATTGAAAATCATATGAAAAATGTTTTTATATCACCTCACCCTGTAAAAAACGAGAAATTTGAAGATTTATCCATATCTTCTCTCGGCGAGCATACAAGAGCATTTATAAAAATCGAGGACGGCTGTAACCGCTTCTGCTCATACTGCATTATTCCTTTTGCGAGAGGCAGAGTTCGTTCAAAGAGCATAGAGGCGCTTAAAGCCGAAGTGGAAAAAATCGCAAACAACGGTTATCTTGAGGTTGTGCTTGTAGGTATCAATCTTTCCGCATACGGTCAGGACGAGGGACTTAACCTTGCCGATGCCGTAGAATGTGTGTGCGCACAAGAGGGAATCGAGCGTGTCAGACTTGGTTCTGTTGAGCCGGAACAAATGGACGAACCGATGATAAAAAGGCTTGCCGCTCAACCTAAGTTTTGCCCACAGTTCCACCTTTCACTTCAGAGCGGCTGCGACAACACATTAAAAGCAATGAACAGACATTACGATACCGCCGAGTACAGCAAGATTGTATCTAACATCAGAAAGACATTTGACAATTCTTCAATAACCACCGATGTTATGGTAGGTTTTGCAGGCGAAACCGAAGAAGACTTTAAAGATTCTATGAATTTTGTAAAGCAGACAGGCTTTGCAAAGGTACATGTGTTCCCGTATTCAAGAAGAAAAGGCACGGTTGCCGACAAAGCGCCTAACCAGATAGCGCCGAATATCAAGGAGCAGAGAGCCAAAGAGATGGGCGAGCTTGTTGCCGAGTCAAGAGCGGAATTTCTGAAAACACAGGTCGGCCTTACTGAGTCTGTGCTTATTGAGCGACTTCGCCACGGCTATCTTGAGGGTTACACAAAAAACTACACACCTGTTCATATTGTATCCGACGACGAAAACCTTTGCGGTCAGATTGTGAATGTTAAAATTACATCTGCCGAAGATGATTACTGTATGGGTACTGTTGTTTGATTTTCAACATCTAAATTATTGCTCATAGCCTTTGTAAGATTAGCAATTTCCGTACTTGCGTTTTCGTCTTTAAGTGCGGAGTATGAGTAGAGCATAATTCCGCTGACTTTTTCGTTATTTACAGCTGTTTTATATTCATCGGCAAGAATATTGTTGCTGTAAAGCCAAGTACCCTCGTCGGCATCGCTGTTTGCTTTATAGCCCGCCAATCCGACATATAGTTTTACCGATTTATTAATATCAAGCTCAGACCATGCGGTGAGCGAATTTTCAAAGGTAAGCGCAGGATTTTCAAGGCTGTAATAAAGCTGAGGACATATGTAGTCCACAAAGCCTTTACAAATGCACCAGCTTTTTACATCGGCGTAAATCTTTGCGTTGTTGTCAATATTGCCTTGCGGAGAAATGCCGAATTCCACATCATCACTGATTTTATGAATTGCTCTGTAGGTATCGCAAATCAGCGTGTTTACATTGGCAAGCCGCCAATTGTCAATTGACATACAGTTCATTTCGCCTACGGTTTCCACATACTCGGCATATTCCGTATCGTCAAAATCACTGTCTTGCGTGGGATAAAAATAATCGTCAAATTGTATTCCGTCAACATCGTAATTCCTTACAATTTCGGTTACACCGTCGATTATAAGGTTTCGTGCCATTTTGTTTGCGGGATTTAAAAAAATTCCGTTTTCGGTTTCTTCGCCTATTTCGTTGTCAATCACATACGGATTGGTTTCACTCAAGGCTTGCGGAGTGCTGTCTGTGCTGATTCTGTACGGGTTCACCCATGCGTGAATATCAAGGTCAAGCTGCGAACAGACCTCGCACATTACCTCAAGTGCGTCATAACCCGGATTTACTCCCTGTTCGCCGCTCAAAATGTGCGAATAAGGGAAAAACTTTGAATCGTACAGTGCGTCACAAAACGGACGGACTTGTACTATAAGCGTGTTAAATCCTGCATTTTTGCTGTTGATTGCTATATTTTTAAATTTTTCTCTGAATGAGGCTTCACTTTTGTCCGTTTCGTTCTGCATATCAAGTTCTATGTAAGAAACCCACACGCCACGCATTTCTTTTTCGGCTTTTTTCGGCTGCTCATCGACTGCACTGTCGATTGTGGCAGTGTCAACCGTTGCGGTTGAGGTTGGTTTTACTTCGTTTTTCACCGAGTACGCTCGTGCCACAAGGGCGGTTATCAGCAGAACGGCAGATACAATTACAGGTGCAAGTTTTTTTACAGACATCTAAATCCTTCCTTTTGAGGTGTAATATGGAAATTTATTCACAATTGTTACTGATTTATCTTGTACTGATAAACCTTGTATCAATCATTGTAACAATATCAGATAAAGTAAAAGCAATTAAAAGAAAGTGGAGAATTCCCGAAAGCACCTTGCTTTTGCTTTCAGCGCTCGGCGGCAGTGTGTCTATGTATATAACTATGCTGATTATCCGCCACAAAACCAAACATCCGAAATTTATGATTGGTATTCCTGTAATTTTTGCACTTCAATGTATTTTAGTATTTCTGATATGGAGATATATTTATGTCTGATAAGCTGATTTTTACCGTTCCAACCGAATATAACGGGGTGAATGCCCTTAGCTTTCTGCGCTCGTTCTGCGGACTTTCATCAAGAATGATAACACGATTAAAGCGTGAAAAAGACGGTATTTTGATGGACGGAAAAATTTTGCGTACGATAGATACTGTGTCGGCAGGAAAAACTGTAGAAATCAGTCTGCCCGATGAAAAAATCGGTATTGAGCCTGTCGAGGGCGAGCTTGACATTTTGTACGAAGACGACTATATTTTAATTGTAAACAAGCCGTATTCAATGCCTGTTCACCCTGTAAAACAGCACCAAAGCGACACGCTTGCCAATCTTGTGGCATTTTATGCACAGAGCAAAGGTAAGGAGTTCACTTTTCGTGCAATCAACAGGCTCGACAAGGATACTTCCGGTATAGTTTTTATTGCCAAAGACCGATACACTGCAAATGCTGTAAAATTTGCTCTTAATAAAACATATATTGCAGTCTGCTCGGGAATTATAAATGAAAACGGCACTGTAAATGCACCGATTGCGTTAAAAAAAGACTCCAAAATGGTGCGAGAGGTCACATCAGACGGCGCACCGTCCGTTACGCATTACAAAGTCCTTGTAAAGGGCGAAGATTGCACGCTGGTAAGTCTTGTGCTTGAAACAGGCAGAACGCATCAGATTCGCTGCCATATGGCATACCTCGGTCATCCGCTTGAGGGCGATGATTTGTACGGAGGCAGACTTGATAAAATTCAAAGGCAGGCTTTGCACTGCGGTAAACTTGATTTTGTGCACCCGATAACAAAACAGCCGATTACTGTCACTGCGCCGATTCCCGATGATATGAAAAATATTTCTTGGGAAATAAATGCCGCTCTCAAAAACAACATTGTTTTATAAAGTGTCCGCATCGGTCGGCAGGTAGTTGTAAACTTCTTTGTATGACTCAAGCTGTGCCTCGTTTTCGGGCTTGCACGGAATTAGCCCTGTGCAGTCGTAGGTTGAATAAGCGTTCGCCATTTGGTCAAGACAGCGCTCAAGATTTTTATTTGCGTTTGCAAATTCATTTTCTTTTGCCGCATTGTTTGTTTTATTTTTACTTTTCATAAAATCACCCCGTAGTTATTATTTTACGCAATGCCGTAATAATTCGGTGATATTTTTAATCTTGTCGATGAAATGTCGCAAAGTGGCAAAAGGTTAGCCGTTTACGCAGAAAAAACTGTAAGTGCTAATTATATAGTATAAACCATAATATCTAAAAACATAACCTGTGTGAACAAGTATTTACACGATGCTTTACACACAGCTTTTCTTAAAAGGAAAGTTAGCTAAAACTAACTTAATGAAAACAACTTTAAAAGAAGTTAAGAAAATGATTAAAATTACAAATTTATCGGAAAACGAGTTAAAGAAGATTGGCTTGGCTTTTGCTGTGTTTACCCGACCGATGATTGCTAAGTTATAAAAATACAATTGGATAATTTACAACTTGCGTTTGCTGTGATATAATTTTATTAATTGATTTTTGTATTATTTTGCAGGGTACGGTGATAAAATGAAGAAAATCGCAGTCGGAATACTTGCTCATGTTGACTCGGGTAAAACTACGCTTTCAGAGGCGCTTATGTACTGTTCGGGCAATATTACAAAACTTGGCAGAGTTGACCACAGGGATTCTTTTCTCGACACATTTTCGCTTGAGCGTGACAGGGGCATTACCATATTTTCAAAACAGGCTGTAATGAAGTACAACGATACCGAATTTACTCTGCTTGACACCCCCGGGCATATTGATTTTTCAGCCGAGGCGGAGCGCACCTTGCAGGTTCTCGATTATGCAATTCTTGTAATCAGCGGTACAAACGGTGTGCAAAGTCACACTGCAACACTGTGGAAACTCCTTAAAAGATACAATGTGCCGTGTTTTATTTTTGTAAATAAAATGGATCTTGACGGTGCGGATAAACTTGCGGTTATGGCACAGCTTAGAACAAATCTTGATGAAAACTGCATTGATTTTACATACCGAAATACGGATGCTTTTCGTGAGAGTGTTGCTGTATGTGACGATAAAATTCTCGAGAAATTTTACGAAACCGACAGCGTTGAAAATTCGGATATTGTAAGAGCGATTAAACAGCGCAAAATTTTTCCGTGTATGTTCGGTTCGGCACTGAAGCTTGACGGCGTGCGTGAATTTATAGATTGCGTTGACTTATATACACAAATGCCCGATTATCCCGATGAATTCGGTGCGAAGGTCTTTAAAATCGCAGAGGATAATCAGGGCAACAGACTTACTTTTTTGAAAGTGACGGGCGGAAGTTTAAAGGTGCGTGAAGTGCTTAAGAGTGACAAAAATGTCAATGCCGAAAAAGTGAACCGAATCAGAGTGTATTCGGGAGAGAAATTCACTGCGATTGACGAGGCGGCGGCAGGTACTGTCTGCGCAGTAACAGGCATTACCTTTGCAAAACCAGGTGACGGGCTCGGTGCACAAGCGGATTCCGATTTGCCAATGCTTGAGCCTGTTCTCACTTATCGTGTCGACCTTTTGGACGGAACAGACCCACACACTGCCCTTACAAAACTTAAGATTATAGAGAATGAAGACCCACAGCTTAACGTGGTTTGGAACAGCCGACTTGCGGAAATTCATATTCAGCTTATGGGCGAAATTCAGCTTGAAGTGCTCAAAAGTATAATTTACGAACGCTTTGGTATGAAGGTTGAATTCAGCACAGGCAGTATTATTTATAAAGAAACCGTTGAAAATACCGTTGAGGGAGTAGGCCATTTTGAACCGCTCAAGCACTATGCGGAGGTTCATCTGCTGATAAAACCGCTTAAGCGTGGCAGTGGAATTATCATTAATTCACGCTGTAAAGAAGATTTGCTTGACCGTAATTGGCAAAGGCTTATTCTTACTCATCTGCACGAAAAAACGCACATCGGAGTGTTGACAGGTTCACCGATTACTGATGTTGAAATTACGCTTGTATCGGGCAAAGCGCACGCAAAGCATACCGAGGGCGGAGATTTCAGACAGGCAACTTACAGAGCTGTAAGACAAGGCTTGCGTTCGGCAAAAAGCGTTTTGCTTGAACCCGTTTATGAATTTACGCTTGAAGTTCCCAATGAAAATATCGGCAGGGCGATGTCGGATATTCAGCGTATGAACGGTACATTTTCATCACCGGAAAGCAGGGGAGATGTTACGGTTTTGAGCGGCACCTGCCCTGTTTCGGAAATGGGAAGTTACACAAAAGAGGTTATGCAATACACTCACGGCAAGGGCAAACTTGCGTGTATTTTAAAGGGATATGAGCCGTGTCACAATGCAGAAGAAGTTATTGAAAGTGTCGGTTATGACTGCGATGCCGACTTGGAAAATCCTTGCGGCTCTGTCTTTTGCTCGCACGGTGCAGGTTACAATGTGCCTTGGAATGAAGTTGCACAGCATATGCATTTGCCGAGTATTCTTGAACCCGTTAAGGAGGACAGCGTAAGTACAAACAGCAAAAACGCCTTTGAAAAATGCAAGAATCAGGACGATGTTTTTGCTCTTGACAAAGAACTTATGCAAATTTTTGAGCAGACTTACGGCCCAATTACTCATAAAAAAGCACCCGAAAAGCGAAAGGTTACTGCGGTTTCCGCAATAGATAAGGCGGCTGAAAAATTAATGAAAAATCCGCAGTACAACGGCACGGAATATTTGCTTGTAGACGGATACAATGTGATTTTTGCCTGGGAACACCTCAAAGAATTGACGGAACGCAGTCTTGACGGTGCAAGGCAGGTGCTTATAAATATTCTTTGCAATTATCAGGGATACAGCAAGTGCAATCTCATTCTCGTATTTGATGCTTACCGTGTAAAAGGGCAGTACAGAGAAGTGGAAACCGTGAACGGAATCAGCATTGTTTACACCAAAGAGGCTGAAACGGCTGATATGTACATAGAGAAAGTATCGCATAAACTTGCGAAAAACAACAGAGTGCGTGTTGTCACTTCTGATGCACTTGAGCAAATGATAATTCTCGGAAACGGCGCATTGCGTGTATCCTCACTCGCTTTTCTTGAAGAAGTAAGACAGGCGGAAGAAGAAATCAGAAATATTATTAATAATAAAGATTAAAAAGCAGTCGGCAGATTTTGTGATTCTGTCGGCTGTTTTTTGTAAAATATTGACAAGAAAAGGCGGCGAATATATAATTAAATTACTGTAATTACTTTAAATTTTTGAGGTGATAATATGGAATTTTTATGTGATACTAATTATATATTGTTCCCGACAAGCGATAACGCACAAAACAAAAGGCTGTATTTTTATATTGACAATCAACTCGTTTATGATATAGTTTTAAAACTTGACAATGATTCTCCCGATTATAAATTTCCTGTTAATATGAGAAGATTTAAGGGTAACAAGGTGAAAATTATATCCAATCCTATGATGAATATTTGCTTTGAAAAAGCCGATAAAATACAATTCGATTATGACGGAAAATACAGACCCTCGGTGCACTTTACGGCTTCAAAAGGCTGGATAAACGACCCGAACGGACTTGTATATTACGGCGGCAGGTATCTTATGTATTTTCAGCATAACCCAGTTGCCGCCACATGGGGAAATATGCATTGGGGCGGCGCAGTAAGTGATGACCTTATACATTGGGAAGAAATCGGAGATGTACTTTTTCCCGATAAAGACGGCACAATGTTTTCGGGCAGTGCAATAATTGACAAGAAAAATCTGACAGGATTACAGAGAGGTAATGAGCCTGCTATCTTATATTTTTATACTTCTGCGGGAAATACTTCAGAAACCTCTAAAGGCAAACCGTTTACACAATGTCTTGCTTACAGTAATGACGGCGGCAAAACGCTGATTAAATATGACAAAAATCCTATAATTAAAAATATTATAAAAGAAAACCGTGACCCGAAAGTAATATACTGTGAACCTGATGACAGTTATATTATGGTGCTGTTCCTTGACGGTCACAGCTTTGCAATTTTAAAATCCGAAAATCTGCTTGATTGGTCGCAAATACAGGAAATTACATTACCCGACGATGGGGAATGTCCCGACTTTTATCCGCTTTGCGCAGACGGTGACAGCAAAAATATTAAATGGATATTTTCAGCCGCCTCCGACAGGTATTATATCGGCTC
>OHTZ01000677.1_pt1 | contig 20744 bp, 18 predicted proteins | sample 1579011 | NCBI WGS metagenome assembly OHTZ01 (sample SAMEA3879603, study PRJEB24766) | human gut metagenome | biome: human-associated habitat; feature: feces | place: USA | collected 1985/1987
GTGATATGCATAAATATAATACGTTATACATGCTAAGTTTATAGCACATGTTTTGACCCCAACATCATCTTATTTCATTAATGAAAAAAAAGCCTCGGAAAAATCCGGGGCTTAATTAACATCAAACTCTTGACTACGCTCTTGTAACAGCGCCTGATCTTAAGCAAGAAGTACATACATACATCTTTCTTGGACCTGCTGTTGTCAAAACCTTAACTGACTTAACGTTTGACTTCCACATCTTGTTTGCTCTTCTATGAGAGTGGCTCACTTTGATACCGAAATGAGCACCTTTATCACAAATTGAACATTTTGCCATAATAGCACCTCCTTCAATGAATAAACTAACTTTCTTCCTAAGTTCACAACAAGACATATAATAGCAGATTATTTTTCCATATGCAAGCAAAATATTTATTTTTTATTGGAAATGAAGAAATACTATAGAATAAAATTAGATTTATGCTATAATTGATGAGTAATTGTGTTTATAAGTCGGTAGATATGATGAACACTGGTGACTTTGTTAGAAAGGAGTCGTGTATGAAGGAATATATTAATAGCGATAACGGTAAAGTAAGTATAGATGAGAGTGTTGTTGCACAGGTTGCAGGACTTACAGCCCTTGACTGTTTTGGAATAGTAGGAATGGGAATAGTCAGTGTCAAGGACGGAATTGTAAAGCAGCTCCGCAGAGACAATGTTTCTAAGGGTGTAAATGTACGTTTTGATGAGAATGGTGATATAGTCATTGAGCTGCACATAGTTGTTGCTTATGGCGTTAGTATAAAGGCTGTCACAGACAATCTTATGCAGTCGGTAAAGTACAAGGTAGAGGATTTTACGTCGTTTAAGGTCAGCCATATCAATGTCTATGTTGAAGATGTTAAAGTACTTGATTAGTTTGGAGGATAGAGTAAAGTGAGTAATACGATTGATGCGCTTGCACTGAAGAAAGCATTTATTGCCGGTGCCAATAATCTTGATAAGAACAAGGAATATATCAATGAACTTAATGTGTTCCCTGTGCCTGACGGAGATACAGGAACTAATATGACGCTGACAATCCTGTCTGCAGTGAAGGAGGTTGAGGCGGCACCTGATGATATGAAGTCCATAGCAAAGGCCATGTCCACAGGTTCGCTCAGAGGCGCCAGAGGTAACTCAGGTGTAATTTTGTCACAGCTTTTGAGAGGCTTCAGCAAGAAAGTGCAGGACGCAAGGACCATAGATGTTCACGTTATAGCAGACGCTTTTCAGAAGGCTGTGGAGACTGCATATAAGGCTGTCATGAAGCCTAAGGAGGGAACGATTCTCACAGTTGCCAAGGGCGTGGCGTCCAAGGCAAGGGAGTGTGCTGATGCAGATATGTCCCTTGTACAGTTCTGTGACGAGGTTATTGAATATGGAGATGCCGTTCTTGATTCCACTCCTGAGATGCTTCCGGTTCTGAAGGAAGCCGGCGTGGTCGATTCAGGTGGACAGGGACTCATGGTGGTGCTCAAGGGTGCTGTCGACTGTCTCATGGGCAGAGTTACAGTTGAACTCAGCAAGAACACAGGAACAGTGAATGTGGCAAGAACATCCACAGGCGCAGGCAACGATTCCATATCCACAGCGGATATAAAGTTTGGATATTGTACAGAGTTTATTATCAATCTTGAGAAGCCATATGGCGAGGCTGAGGAGGATGATCTGAAGAGCTTCCTCGAGTCTATAGGTGACTCGATAGTATGTGTATCTCTTGATGATATAGTTAAGATACATGTGCATACCAACCATCCTGGTCAGGCATTTGAAAAGGGTCTTACACTTGGATACCTTACTAATATGAAGATAGACAACATGAGGATAGAGCATCATGAGCGTGTTATCGGTCAGGCAGAGCGCGATGAGGCCGAGAAGCAGGAGGAAGAGAGACAGCACAGAAAGCAGGAGCATAAGGAGCCTCGTAAGAAGTATGGATTTATTACGGTATCCATGGGTGATGGTCTCAAGACTCTTTTTGAAGAGCTTGGAGCAGACCGTGTTATAGAAGGCGGACAGACCATGAATCCAAGCACTGAGGATATGCTCAATGCGATCGATGATGTGAATGCCGAGAATATATTTATACTCCCGAACAATAAGAATGTTGTTCTTGCGGCTAATCAGGCGGCAACTCTGTGTGAAGATAAGAATATAATTGTGATTCCAACCGCGAATGCTCCTCAGGGCATAAGCGCCATGATCGCATTCGACAGTACAGTCGATGTGGACGAGAACAGATTTGCCATGAAGTCGGCTGTCAAGAATGTCAAAAGCGGACAGGTAACTTATTCCGTAAGAGATACCTCGATCGATGGAAAGGCCATCAAGGAGGGCGATATCATGGGTATCGGCGATAAGGGGCTTGTCAGTGTTGGAAATGATATAGAGAATGTAACATTTGAACTGATCGCAGATGCGGTCGATGAGGATTCAGAGGTTATAAGCATATATAATGGTGCTGATGTGTCTGAGGATGATGCGCAGAAGCTTGCTGGCAGAGTGGAGGAGGCATATCCGGACGTTGATGTGCAGTGCTACTATGGCGGACAGCCGATATACTATTATATAGTATCTGTGGAATAACTTTCTGTGTATCTGTGAGATCCGTTGTGAAGAGGTGTATGTATGGAATTGAATGACTCCATAAAGACAATAAAAGGCATAGGTGACAAGACTGCGTCGGCATTTGCCCGGCTTGGGATAGAGACGGTGAACGATCTGCTTCTCAATTACCCCAGGACATATGTCACCTATGAGGATCCGGTGGATATATCAGATCTGCAGGCGGGAAGCAGGCAGTCCGTGAGGGCTGTTGTGAACAGCCGTGCGGAGGTCAGAAAAGTACATGGACTGACCATAGTAATATTGTACGCAAAGGATTTCTCTGGGACAATTAAACTTACCTGGTTTAATTGTCCTTTTTTGCGTAATTTCTTTCATATAGGTCAGGAGTTTGTGTTTGTAGGAAATGTGGTTTATAAGGGCGGTATGATGACCATGACGCAGCCGGAATACTACACTGATGATAAATACGGCGAACTTACGCATGTTTGGCAGCCGGTGTACACGGTAACGCCCGGTATAACCTCAAAGACCATACAGAAGGCTGTGAGAGGCGCAGAGGAAGCCATAGACAGGCTTGAGGATTACCTGCATGACAATGTGCTTGATGAGTACCATATTATGGGTATACAAAAGGCTATCCACTCGATTCATTTTCCTCAGGATGAGCAGAAGCTCAAGGGGGCTGTGAAGAGGATGGCATTTGATGAATTTTACAGCTTTATATCAAACATTCACAGGATAAAAGACGACAATGTGTATGCAGAAAATACATGTATAATAAATTGTGATGAGGAGGTCAGGACGTTTATTGAGAACTTGAGGTTCAAGCTTACCGGGGCGCAGATGAATGCGGTGCGTGATATGCTTGACGATATGCGCTCTGAACATGTCATGAACAGGCTGGTTCAGGGGGATGTCGGATCAGGAAAAACCATAGTTGCAGCAGCCGGATTATACGCAGTGGCTGCAAGTGGCTATCAGGGAGTGATCATGGCACCGACTGAGGTTCTGGCGGTTCAGCATTACAAGGAGCTCAGTTCACTGTTTGAGCCATACGGAATATCTGTGGGACTTCTGACGGGTTCCATGACAGCGAAAGAGAAAAGAGAGATGTACAGCCGTATCAAGAATATGGATGTGCAGGTTGTGGTCGGAACACATGCCCTCATACAGGACAAGGTGGAGTATGGAAGACTGGCGCTCGTTGTAACTGATGAGCAGCACAGATTTGGTGTAAAGCAGCGCGAGAGACTTGCGTCAAAGGGAGAAGCTCCGCACACGCTTGTTATGAGTGCCACACCTATTCCGAGAACCCTTGCGATCATCATGTATGGCGATCTTGACATTTCAGTTATAGATGAGCTCCCGGCAGGAAGAATCCCGATCAAGAACTGCGTTGTGGATGAGAGCTACAGGAAGACGGCTCTCGGCTTTATCATGAAGGAGGTCTCACAGGGGCATCAGATATATATAGTCTGCCCGATGGTGGAGGCCAGCGAAGTTCTGGACGATGTTGCAAATGTGACCGAGTATACGGAGGAGCTGAAGAAGTCCATCAGGGATGGATATGGCGCTGACACTTCGGTGGTATGTTTGCACGGTAAGATGAAGGCGGAGGAAAAGAACAGGATACTCCAGGATTTTGCAGATGGTAAGATAAGCATTCTTGTCTCAACTACGGTCATAGAGGTTGGAATAAACAATCCAAATGCCACAGTTATGATGGTGGAGAATGCAGAGCGTTTTGGCCTTGCGCAGCTCCATCAGCTCAGGGGACGTGTAGGAAGAGGAAATCTCCAGTCGTACTGCATTTTCATGAGCGGAAAAAAAGACAAGGATACTATGGAGAGACTGAATGTTCTGGAGAAGTCAAATGACGGCTTCTATATAGCCGGTGAGGATCTCAAGATGAGGGGCCCGGGCGATTTCTTTGGAATAAGACAGAGCGGGGAGCTGATGTTCAAGGTTGGGGATATATACAATCATGCTGACATGCTTAGGGCGGCGCAGGACGTATACGACCGCTATGGACAGGAGATAGATGCGAAACTGATAAACAAAGGGGATGACAGGCTGTACACTATGCCTGTATTATAAATAAAAAAAGGGGGTATACCATGAAAAATAAGAAAACGATAGTTATGGGAATAATTATTGGCATTTTGCTGATAATTATAGCGGTTATGGGATATGTGATCGCTTCGGGAAAGAAAGGTGATTCCGTTAAGAAAGAAACGCTGCAGGAGACTTCTGCAGGCACAGAAGAAGTGAAAAGTGCTGACAATACGGGCGATACAACTGAGTCGTCAGAAAAACAGGATGACCAATCCTTGGATATTGCAGGCGATTTCTATGCTGAGATAGGACATGATACCACGTGGGAGGCAGATGGCAAAAAGTGTGCTACAGAGAGCATCAACATATATAACAACACATCTGCGCCTGCAAAGGATTGGAAGCTTGAGATTACATATAAGGGAACTCCGGCTGTAGATCAGATATGGGGCGGAGAGTACAAGATATCAGGCAAAACAGTGTCAATAAAGGCCGTGGATTACACCCAGGAGATACCGGCTAAGGGCAGTATCAACCTCGGATATAATTTCTCTTCAGATGACCTCGCCGTTGAGAAATACGTGCTGTATGTAAATGACACACAGTACAGCGGAGATGGACTTAAGATGGTAGCTTCAGCGCCTGAGAAAACCGACAGCAATGAAACAAGCGGAGGCGGGAAAATTACAGAATCCGCTGCTACTGAGAAGAAAAACAATACAAATGTTCCGGGAGAGATCCCATTTGAAACACATGGAAAACTTTCGGTAAAAGGAACGGATATAGTGGACATGAATGGAGACAAATATCAGCTTAAGGGTGTCAGCACCCATGGAATCACATGGTTCCCTGATTATGTGAATAAGGAAGCCTTTGAGACTCTGCGGGATGACTGGGGTGCAAATCTTATAAGACTTGCGATGTATACGGATACAGGAGACAGCTACGGATACTGCAGTGGCGGAGATAAGGACGAGATACTTGCTCTTGTCGACAAAGGAGTTAGTGCAGCGACTGAGCTTGGCATGTATGTCATAGTTGACTGGCACATACTAAGCGATAGTGATCCGAATAATCATATAGATGATGCAAAAGAATTCTTTGACAAGGTATCTAAGAAATATGCGGCACAGGAGAATGTCATATATGAGATCTGCAACGAGCCGAATGGTGGAACCCAGTGGAGCAGTGTCAAGTCGTATGCCGAGACCATAATACCGGTCATCAGGGCAAACGACAAAGATGCTCTGATAATCGTGGGAACTCCAAACTGGAGCCAGGATGTCGATATTGCGTCACAGGATCCGATAACCGGTTATGACAACATCATGTACGCAGTGCATTTTTATGCGGCTACCCACAAGGATGACCTGAGAAATAAGGTTAAGACGGCTCTGGACAACGGACTTCCTGTATTTGTGAGTGAGTTCAGCCTGTGCGATGCATCGGGCAATGGAGGTATTGATTACGATTCATCTGACGAGTGGTTCAAGCTTATAAACGAGAATAATCTCAGCTATTCATCATGGAGTCTGTGTAACAAGAATGAGACATCGGCACTTATAAAGTCCGATTCAACAGCCACGGGCAGCTTATCCGATGGAGATCTGTCTGACACCGGAAAATACGTGAGAGACAGAATAATGGGAAAATAGTGTGAAGATTGGAAGCTTTTCTTGTAATTTGGCAAAAGGCATGGTATAAGAATGTCTGGCAGGAAAAGTTTATGATATACAGTACATATAGATAGGAGAAGAATATGAGGGTTATTGCCGGCAGTGCAAGAAGTCTGAAGCTGGTGACGATTGATTCGATGGACACCAGACCGACAACGGACAGGATAAAAGAAACCTTATTTAATATGCTCTCAAATGATATTCCGGGATGCCGGTTCCTTGACGTGTTCAGCGGAAGCGGAGCTATTGGAATAGAGGCGCTCAGCCGTGGGGCAGCCATGGCGGTATTTGTCGAGAACAGCAGAAAAGCAGTGGAGTGTATCAATAAAAACCTTGCGTTTACGAAGCTTGCCGACAGGGCACAGGTCTTGTCAGCGGATGCAGTTCAGGCAGTGGGGATGCTGGAGAGACAGGGACAAGCATTTGACGTAATATTTATGGATCCGCCATATGGAAAGCTTCTGGAAAAGGCTGTGCTTGAAAGACTTGCAGGTTCACCTCTGATGGATGATGACACAATGGTCATTGTGGAGTCTGATCTTGACACGAATTTTGATTATCTTGATGATCTGGGACTGGAGCTTTATAAGACGAAGAAATATAAGACCAATAAACATACATTTATATATAGGAGACTGGAAGATGAGTAGAGCTATTTATCCGGGAAGTTTTGATCCGGTGACACTTGGCCATTTGGATATAATTAAGAGATCTGCGGAAATGTTTGATGAGCTGATAGTCGGGGTGCTCAATAATACCGCAAAATCTCCATTGTTTTCTTTGGAAGAACGTGTTAATATGTTAAAGAATGTAGTCTCAGATATCCCAAACGTGAAAGTTATGGGTTTTGGAGGACTGCTGGTGGATTTTGCAAGACAGAACGACGTGAAGGTCATAGTGAGAGGTCTTCGGGCTGTGTCGGATTTTGAGTATGAATTACAGATTGCCCAGAGCAACAGGAAGGTTGCCCCGGATATTGACACGGTTTTTCTTGCGACCAGTATTGAGTATTCGTACCTGAGCTCAAGCGTAGTCAAGGAATATGCGAGCTTTGGTGTGGATGTACATGATTTTATCCCGGAGGAGATCAGGGATACATTGAGAGATCGATATTCGATAGACAGAGATTGACAGGCGAAGGAAGAATTTTTAGATAGATTATTAGGAGGAGAAAAACATGGCAAGAAAAGGTATTGAAGAGATGATCAGTGAGATAGAGATATTTATTGACAATTGTAAGTATCAGCCATTGTCATCCAGTAAGATTATTGTGCCAAAGGAAGATCTGGAGCAGATGGTGGGCGAACTCAAGCTCAAGCTTCCTAATGAGATAGAGAGATGTAAGAAGATCATGAGAAACAAGGAGGCTATACTTGCGGATGCAAGAGCCAGAGCTGATTCTATCATCACAGAGTCTGTTGCAGAGGCAAACAGACTGGTTGATCAGAGCCAGATAGTTGAGCTTGCCAACATCAGAGCGAATGAGATAACAGACATGGCGAGAAGCCAGGCTGAGCAGATCATCGCTGAGGCGAATGCGGATGCCAAGGAAGTCAGAGCAGGTTCCATGTACTATTCAAAGGACAAGCTCACAGAGATAAGCCAGTATATAAATGCAACACTTCAGGCAGAGAGAGCGAACTATGAGAACCTCATTAAGTCTCTTGAGGACAATGCGGCAAGAGTTACAGACAATATGGCAGAGCTTGATTCAAGTATAGCTCAGATCAACGGTGTTCCTGAGCAGGTACAGCCAAGTGCTGACGATTCAGCATTTGCTGATGATGACAACACAGATTACAATGTATACGGCAAGACAGAGTATTCATCAGACGACTCTGACGATGAGGATTATGATGACGAGGATTACGATGATGAATATGACGACGAGGATGAGGATGATGAGGAGTTCCTCGACGAGTAATCATGCCAGATGATACAGGATGTATTTACAGACACATCATATAGAAAATGAAACACAGGAAGGCACATACTATTTTCCCTGTTGTGTATTTGATGAAAGACAGCCCGGATATTCTTATCATATCACGGCTTTGGAACAAGGCGGATAGCCCTCCAAAGGCAGTGAGTGAGAGAATGAGGGCTGTCTTTATTTTTGTGGAAATATCCATGCTGTATAATACTGGTACACCGCCGCCTATCTCCAGATATGTGGATATTATGGTGCATGCATCGCCTGAAAAGTAGCTGCACATAAGATTTCCTGCAATAGCAAATATGACCATGTACACACCGATCACAGTTATATTGTGTACCGAGCTGCTTATTATGTCAGAATACGTATTTTCTGGCTTCCCTGAATTGGGGCTCTGGTTGTCTGATGATACTTGGACTGTTGCGGCAGTAAGCAGCTCCGTGGAAGTGCTGGAGCGGTGGGATGACATACATGACAGAGTAAGCGCTATTACAGTATAAATGATCTGTGGAAGATATACAGCCTCGATCAGCCGTGCAAACGATATATATTCCATCAAATGATCCCTGTATATGTAATTGTAAAGAAACATCGGACTTATATTGTTGCACATCGGGAGTAGGCTCTGACATACGTTTTCAGAGATGACCCTCTTTCGGTAAAAGAAAGCTATGATGATCGTGCCTGTGGGAAAACCGCATAGCAGGCCTATTATAAAGATGATCGCATATGCACAGCATTTTGATACTTGTATCGATCTGAGAAAGCTGGTTATAACACCGGTCAGCAGCATAAAGGGGAGCAGGATAGGTACAATGGATGAGTACCATAGCTGTAACCCCTGGGTGCATCCGGATCTGATGATGTCTGAATTTAAACATGCAAATATTATAATTGAAGCTGTTAGAATTATATAACATACGTTCTTCATATGCCAATTGTATTCATTTTATAGAGCAAATATGATAAATAAGAATATGTCATATAACTATGACAGGTTGTTCAAAATCGGTCTTTATACTGATTTTGTATTTGTTGTATACCATGTTTCTGTATATGTCTGTGGCTTTTATGTCGTATGAGAACATGGACAGACCTGTGGAATCTGTACTTTTGTATATCTCGGCTGAACGGGTTATGATCGGTACCTGCGAAGCCTTTTTCATGCTTTTTATCACGGCACCTGCATCTTTTTTTAGTCCAAGAAGCTTGATGTAGGCTATCCAGCCGTTTTCTTTAAAATGGGAATAGTCATCACATCTCAGGTCTGTGATGGTGTGCAGCAGACCTCTCTGAATGTGCGTGAGAGTATAATTCCTGCATTTAAGTGCTGTTGCGGTCTCAGTAAAGGATAGATTTGTGTCAAGCCTGGAGAGACGGTTGCAGAGATCTCTATCCATGTCAACGATGTCATCCGTGCACGGAGCAAGTATCCTTCGTGCTGACAGGAGATGAGACAGGTCGTCGTCGAACATCGGAAATGACTTTCTGTACGCGTTTTGCAGGATGTTGTAGCAACTGTCAGGAATGTGGCGCCTTAAGCTTTCAACATCACCTGACCGGAGCAGCTCACGTATGGCTGAGGCCGAACAGATGTCGTTGTCGGTGGCAGTGCTGTTGTATTCTGATAAGATCCTTCTGATCGGGACAGGTTTGATCCTGGAGTCTGTCTGTATAAGAGCAGCAATATACTCTATGGCCAGAATGTTGTTCGGGCTTGCCAGGATACGGTCAAGATCAGCGCTGGTATAACCGGTAAGGTTCTGGTTCTGCAGATACTCGGAGATGGCGGCTGCTCTGGCTGATCCATATGAGATGCCCGAAGATACGGATTTTTTTATGAATTCCGATACCTGTGGCGGTTCATTGACGGTGAGTTCGGCAATTTTTTGCAGAAGATCCATGTCATCACATTCTGCGCCGAATGAGATATAGTCTATGCCATCAAGAGCGTTCATCATGCAGACTGCGGCATGTGCATAGTCTCTGGCACTTGATGATGCGTATACAAATGGAATCTCGAACACAGCGTCTACACCGCATCTCAAAGCAATCTCGGTTCTTGTGTGCTTATCTGCTATGGCAGGAACGCCTCTCTGAAGAAAATTGCCGCTCATAAAGCATATGACATGTTCGACACCAGTTAGAAGCTTCGCCTGCTGTATCTGATATTCGTGTCCCTTGTGAAATGGATTGTATTCGCAAACTATGCCTACTGTGCTCATGGCTCCTCCTTGAAATGCGTGTTTTATAACCTGTCACGATTTATAATGCCTTTGTCGGTAAAGTTTATTCTATCTTAATAATTAATGGCTGTAAAGTGTGTTATAATGACGGACATAAAGATGTTAAGTGAAAAATTCAAGATGCGGCATTGTTCTGATGCCGATGATCCCCACATACCAGACAGATATTGATTAATTAAGTGAAGGCAGCCAATTTATGGTTGACAAAGTGGCAATAATCTAATACTATATTAAAAGATAATCGAACATATGTTTAGGAGGAAAATATAATGGCGAATAATTCCGGTAATGTAAATATTGATGATAAGAGAAAGGCATTGGATGCCGCTATAGCACAGATAGAGAAGCAGTATGGTAAGGGTTCGGTGATGAAGCTTGGCGATTCCAATGCGAATATGAATATAGATGTGATCCCTACAGGATCTCTCAGCCTTGATATAGCACTTGGACTTGGCGGTGTGCCTAGAGGAAGAATCATAGAGGTGTTCGGACCTGAGTCGAGTGGTAAGACGACGGTAGCTCTTCACATTGTTGCTGAGATACAGAAGAGAGGCGGAATCGCAGGCTTTATAGATGCCGAGCATGCGCTTGATCCGACATACGCCAAGAACATAGGTGTAGATATAGACAATCTTTACATATCACAGCCTGACTGCGGAGAGCAGGCTCTTGAGATCACAGAGACCATGGTCAGATCGGGAGCGGTTGATGTCGTTATCGTGGACTCTGTTGCTGCACTTGTACCAAAGGCAGAGATAGACGGAGAGATGGGCGATTCGCATATGGGACTTCATGCCAGACTTATGTCACAGGCGCTCAGAAAGCTCACTGCTGTTGTCAGCAAGACCAACTGTGTTGTCATATTTATCAATCAGCTCAGAGAGAAGGTTGGAGTTGTGTTCGGTAACCCTGAGGTTACAACAGGTGGTCGTGCACTTAAGTTCTATGCTTCCGTAAGACTTGACGTAAGAAGAATTGATACGCTCAGACAGGGCGGTGAGATCGTAGGTAACAGAACAAGAGTTAAGATAGTTAAGAACAAGGTGGCTCCTCCATTCAAGGAGGCTGAGTTCGATATCGTGTTCGGCAAGGGTATATCTAAGGTCGGAGATATTCTTGATCTTGCTGTTGCGAACGACATAGTGGATAAGTCCGGTGCATGGTACGCATACAACGGCAATAAGATAGGTCAGGGAAGAGAGAATGCGAAGGCATATCTTGAGAACAATACAGCTATCTGTGATGAGATAGAGCAGAAGGTAAGAGAGGCGGTTGGTGTTGCCGGAGAGTCTGCCGAGAACACTGTAGATGATGGAGCAGATGAGTAGGATCGCAACTGTCACTGATATCAGGAAGATCGATGATAAAAGGTTTTGTCTGTTTGTGGACTATGAGCCTTTTTCATCGGTCTATGCATCGGATATACGAAGATTACATCTTGCCTGTGACGGTGAGATAGAATGGAGTAAACTTGAGGAATTCAGACGGGACTATCTGTTCAAACGTGCCATGAACAAGGCTGTGAACTCCATAAAGTTTTCGGACAAGTGTGAATACGATATCAGGCAGAAGCTTAAGGATCTGTATTACGACGAAGAGATCGTGGATCAGACCATCGACAAACTGAAGTCGTATGGATATATAGATGATTACAGGTATGCATGTGGATATGTACGCAGAAACTCCGCTAAAAAAGGCATTCGTGTCATACGATTTGAATTGCAGGCAAAGCATATAGGCCAGGATATTATCGATCTGGCTGTGGAAGACTCAGACATATCAGATGAAAGCGACAGGATAACATATATTTTACAAAAAAAATACACTGTGGAAGAACTGACTGAAAAGCGTGATAAAGTCTATGCATACATGTACAGCAAGGGTTTTGACAGGCGTAAGGTTTCTGAGTGTATACGAAATATTGTCTCTGATATTACTTGACATAACATCTTAAAAATATTAAACTTAAATAGTTGTATTCTTGTACAATGAAAACTTAATAAGGAGGTGCTCCTGTGAATTCACCAATAGTATGGGGAATAATCGCTGTTGTTGTAGTTGCACTGCTTGTTGCTACATGGTTTATCGCTATTGCATATCGCAAGAACATAGTAGAGACCAAGATAGGAAGAGCAGAGTCACAGGCAAGAGAGATTATTGACGAAGCTCAGAAGACCGCCGAGGCTAAGAAGCGCGAGATACTGCTTGAGGCAAAGGAAGATTCCCTTAAGACACGTAATGACCTTGAAAAGGAAGTAAAGGACAGACGTGGAGAACTTTCACGTATGGAGAAGAGAATTCTTGCACGTGAAGAGAATCTTGATAAGAAGACTGAGGCAGTTGAGAAGAAGGAAGCTAGTTTAGCTAACAAGGAAAGCGCGCTGGACAAGCAGAAGGCTAAGGTTGAAGAGTTACAGGCGAAACGTTTACAGGAACTTGAAAGAATTTCAGGTTTGACCTCTGAACAAGCAAAAGAATACTTATTAAAGACTGTTGAAGATGAAGTAAAGCATGAAACAGCAGTTATGGTCAAGGAATTAGAAACCAGAGCTAAAGAAGAAGCGAACAAGAAGGCGAAGGAGTATGTTGTCAATGCAATACAGAGATGTGCGGTTGATCATATCTCAGAGACAACGATCTCATTAGTTCAGTTACCTAACGACGAGATGAAGGGTAGGATAATTGGTAGAGAGGGTAGAAATATTCGTACCCTTGAAACTCTCACAGGCGTAGATCTTATCATAGACGATACGCCTGAGGCAGTTATCTTATCAAGCTTTGATCCGGTAAGACGTGAGGTAGCAAGAATTGCACTTGAGAAACTCATCGTGGATGGTAGAATCCATCCAGCCAGAATCGAAGAGATGGTTGAGAAAGCGCAGAAGGAAGTTGAAAACATGATGCGCGAGGAAGGTGAAGCTGCTACTCTTGAGGTAGGAATTCACGGAATCCATCCAGAGCTGGTAAGACTTCTTGGAAAGTTGAAATTTAGAACAAGCTACGGACAGAACGCATTGAAGCACTCTGTTGAGGTAGCTCAGTTGTGTGGTTTGTTGGCCGGAGAGATAGGTGTCGATATCAAGGTTGCAAAGCGTGCTGGATTACTCCATGATATAGGTAAATCACTTGATCATGAGATGGAGGGTTCACATGTTCAGATCGGTGCAGATCTTTGTAGAAAGTACAAAGAGTCAGCGCTTGTTGTCAATGCGGTAGAATCACATCACGGTGATGTTGAGCCTGAGTCATTGATAGCACTTCTGGTACAGGCTGCAGATACAATTTCTGCTGCAAGACCGGGAGCAAGAAGAGAGACCTTGGAGACTTATACTACAAGACTTAAGAAGTTAGAGGATATTGCTAATTCTCATAAGGGTGTAGATAAGACATTTGCTATTCAGGCAGGTAGAGAAATTCGTGTAATGGTAGTTCCTGAGCATGTAAGCGATTCTGATATGGTATTGCTGGCTAGAGATATTGCAAAGCAGATCGAAGACGAGCTTGAGTATCCTGGACAGATTAAGGTAAATATTATAAGAGAGTCACGCGTGACAGATTACGCAAAATAAAAATTAGGGTTTGTAGAGATGATCTACAAACCCTTTTTATGATTTGTCATATACAGTTTACCATTCTTATGCATGACAAACTATAAAACGGGAGGTGAGATTAAAAGATGGAAAAATTCAAGAGGATAAAGACGGAAGTGGCATACAGAGCGCATGTGTTTGATGTATATAACGACTATCTTGAACTGCCTGATGGCAGAGATGTTGTATATGATCTGATAAAGCATCACCCGGGAGCATGCATTCTTCCAGTGAAAGACGATGGATCGCTCATACTGATAAAGCAATACAGGAATTCTATTGATGATATAACCTACGAGGTTCCGGCTGGTTTTATCGATGAGGGAGAGTCTCCTGAAGATGCAGCCAGAAGAGAACTCAGGGAAGAGACAGGGTTTACCGCGAAGGTTGTGGAGTATGTGACTAGAGCAGTTCTGGCTATCGGTACAAGTGATGAACAGACTTACGTGTATATAGGCAGGGAACTTACCAGAGGAATATGTGCATTGGACGAGAATGAATTTATAGAGACCGAGGAGATAGGTCTTGATGATGCACTCAATATGATAAGAGATGGCAGGATAGTGGATTCCAAAACAATAATTGCAATCTACGCATATTGGGGTAAGAAATGCTCCCAAACAAGCAATCACATAATTTGAAACATAGAAAATTCAACTGAAACATTGTCGGAATTAAAAAATGTGAAATATTTTTGAAAAGAATTATGTCAATATCTAGTATACATAATTTGATCGCGCACCGCATTTTGTACTTTTATTAAAAATGCCGTGAAGCCTTGATTTTACTTGTTAAAATAGTGTTTGATTTTATTTACATTTGTATTTATAATATAATTCAGTCTACATAACTAAGGGGATAAATTAGTGGAACAATACATAGACAGATATGTTGATTATTTAAGAAATGTAAAAAAATCCAGTGAGAATACTGTTGCATCATATCGGAGAGATCTGATAAAATTCTACAGGTATTTTGACGAGAAGGGCATAACGAGGATTGATGATATTAATGAAACTTATATCACTTCGTATGTGTTGGAAATGGAGAAACAGGGGATGTCCATGGCTACGGTGTCACGTAACATTGCATCCATAAAGTCGTTCTATGCCTATCTCATGAGGGAGAGGATAGTGAATGATGATCCAACGGAGAATATAAAGCCTCCGAAGATCGTGAAGAAGGTTCCTGAGACGCTTACCATAAGTGAGGTGAACAAGCTTCTCGACCAGCCTACCAACAAGACTCCAAAGGAGATCAGGGATAAGGCGATGCTGGAGCTGTTGTATGCTACAGGAATACGTGTTACAGAGCTTGTGACATTGAAACTCACGGATGTCAACATAAAGCTTGGGTTCATTGAGTGCCACGACGGCGACAGGGTGAGGACTGTTCCTGTTGCAGAGGTTGCTCAGAGAGCCCTCAGCAGATATATTACTGAGGTGCGCGATGATATGAGTGGAGGCAGTGATTATCTGTTCTTCAACTGCAAGGGTGCACCTATGACGAGACAGGGATTCTGGAAGATAATAAAGTATTATGCGGCTAAGGCTGGCATAGATAAGGATATAACACCTCATATGATAAGGCATTCATTTGCCTCACATATGTTGGGGAATGGAGCGGATATAAAGTCTGTTCAAGAGATGCTTGGACATGTGGATATTGCGACAACCCAGATATATCTTACAAATAAGCAGAGTAAGCTCAAGGAAGAATATGCAAAGGCATATCCGAGGGTCTAACAAATAACTTATAAACTAAGGAGACAATTAAATCATGGAAAACAATTACTACGTTCCGGCACAGATCATTGAGAATAATCTCAAGGGTGCTGTTGGAAAGGCAAATCTCAAGCTGTACAAGATGATCATGATGGGATTCTTTGCAGGAATGTTCATTGCGATAGGAGCTGAGGGATCAAACCTTGCGGTGCATACGGTGGACAATTTCGGACTTGCGAAGGCTCTTGCAGGATGCATATTCCCTGTAGGACTCATGATGTTATCGATTATCGGTGCAGAGCTGTTTACCGGAAACTGTATGATGATAACAGCGGTTATTGATGGTAGGATAAAGCTTGTGCAGATGCTCAAGAACTGGGTTATTGTATATCTCAGCAATATGCTTGGATCAGTTGTGACTGCAGCTCTTATATATGGAAGCGGTCAGTTTGATAATTCAGCAGGCGGCCTTGGCGCTTATACCATCAAGGTGGCTATGGGTAAGACAGGCCTTGATTTTTGCAATGCGTTCATGTCGGGAATAATGTGTAATGTTCTCGTGTGTATCGCGGTTCTCATGTCATCTTCGGCTAAGGATATAATTGGAAAGCTGTTTGCATGCTTCTTCCCGATAATGGTATTCGTCGTGTCAGGTTTTGAGCACTGCGTTGCAAATATGTACTATATACCTGCAGGTCTGATGGCTGCATCAAACAGCAAGTACGTGGACAAGGCGTGCGAGCTCTATGGATATACTGCACAGCAGATAAGTGACCAGCTCACAGTGGGACATTTTTTCAGTAAAAATCTCCTCCCTGTAACGCTTGGTAATATCATCGGCGGTGGTCTGATAGTGGGAATTGGACTTTACATCATCAACAAGCCTAAAAAGGTGGAAGAGTAGAATCTGGCGCCAGACTTATAGGCAACAAGGTCAGAATGATGGACTGAATAAATGATGGATTGAAAGATAAGATAGATAAATAAAAAACAGATGTGGCATGATTTGAGGAATCACCCTGGATCATATCACATCTGTTTTTTATTACTTACATTTTATCGCATTATTGTTTGTCGCAATTTTCAGTTTGTTTGACAATTACTTATAAAAGTCAATTATCTTGTCCATTCTGGATGACATATTCTCAAATATAAGATCAAGGATCGTCAGGGCGGTCATGGCCTCGACGACCACAACAGCTCTCGGCCCAATGATAGGATCGTGGCGGCCTCTGATCGAGACCTCTATGTTATCCCTGGACTTGTTAACGGTTTTCTGTGTGGATGCGATGGATGGGGTCGGCTTGAAATGCGCCTTGATGATTATGTCTGAACCATCGCTCATTCCGCCGAGAATACCTCCGGCGTGATTGGTCTCCTTGTCTACGTTATAACCGTTCATGACAAATGCATCATTGTTATATGAGCCTCTTGCAGTGGATACCTCGGTGCCGTCGCCAATCTCGACAGCTTTCACAGCTCCGATGGACATAACTGCCTTTGCGAGGCATGCATCCAGTTTGTCAAATACCGGTTCACCGATACCTGCCGGCATTCCATGCACGATACATTCAACACCAGAGCCTATGGAATCGTTCTCCGCCATGCAGTCTTGAAGAAGGATTGATGCCTTCTCGTAGGCATCCGGGTCTGGCATATTGAGGTCGTTCTTAAGTATATAGTCAGCGTCAAAATTGTTCCTGTCTATATGTACATCACCGATGGAAGATACGTAGGTAGTTATGGTGATACCGAGTTCCTTCAGTATCTTTGAGGCGATCGCACCGGCTGCAACTCTGCCGATGGTCTCTCGTCCCGATGAACGGCCGCCGCCTCTGTAATCCCTGAAGCCATATTTTTCATCAAATGTATAATCTGCGTGGCCTGGTCTGTAATATGTGGCGATATCTCCGTAATCCCCGGAGCGCTGGGATGTATTTCTCACCATCATGGATATAGGAGTTCCGGTTGTCTTTCCCTCGAAAATTCCTGACAGTATCTCTATGGTATCGGATTCCTTTCTAGGCGTTGAGAACTGTGAAAATCCGGGTTTTCTGCGATCCAGAAATACCTGTATATCTTCCTCACACAGTGGAAGACCGGCGGGGCAGCCGTCAACGACAACTCCCAGAGCCTTTCCGTGGGATTCTCCCCATGTGGTGATGGTAAATTTATTTCCTATGGTGGAACCTGCCATAATATATCTCCTTTCAAATGCGGCGAAACCTGCCGCTCTCTATTCGGCAAATGAACTGCAGAAACCTGCAGCGCAAATGTCCACGCGCACTATTATAGCATAGATAAGTTTGTGATAACAAGAAATAAGTTGGAATGCTGTAAAGTGTGAAAGCGTATAAGGCGAATGTCAAACCGGGAATATTACCGGCCGGGGTTGTAATGAAATATGTTATATATTAAAATATCTATGAAATAAATGAAAGAACACGGCTGAAAGCACAGCCGGACATAAGGTGGTCAAGAAAATGGAGAAATATTATATAGTAAAATCGATAGACGGAGATTACGCAAATCTTGCTGATGAGAATGATCTTGGCGGTGAGACAAAGCTCGTTGCAAGGGCGCTGCTTCCGGAAAGTATAGCGGAAGGAACAAGGCTGCACTATGCATTTTTGCAGTATGAAATTGCGGATTAATTTCCTCTTTACAAAACCAGACACATATGTTATCCTACACAAGGTCAACTGACACTTAGTTTGAGGACACCTCTAGGCCTTTTGCCCGGTGTCAGTCATGTATATTATTTTATAGGAGGATTGTTATTATGATAACAAAAGAGCAGAAGCAGGAAATCGTAGCTAAGTACGGCAAGGATGCAAACGACACAGGTTCAACAGAGGTTCAGATCGCACTTCTTACAGCAAGAATCAACGATCTCAACGGACATTTCAAGGCTAATCCAAAGGATCATCACTCAAACCGTGGTCTTCTTAAGATGGTTGGTCAGAGAAGAAACCTTCTTGCATACCTCAAGAGCAAGGATATCGAGGCATACAGAAAGCTCATCGAGAGCCTTGGACTTAGAAAGTAATTTCTATTCGAGCCTTAATACAATAACAATTATGGGAATCATGTGTACACGCATGATTCCTTTTTATTTGCCCGGACACATTTTTATGGTATCAAATAGTGTAAACAGAGGTGTTTGGATATTGTATTTTTTATATTCGTATGATAAAATTTAAAAGATTGTGGAATGACATATCGAGACTTCTATAAAGAATATCATGGATCATCGCTGAAAGATGGCAAAAAGGTTATAAGACATGGTGTTTTTTATAGTTGTTTCGACGTCTTCCACAATACAAATAAATATTAAATCAAGGAGATTTTGAGATGAGTAAGGAATTCAAGAGATACCAGAAAGAGATCGCTGGCAGAATGCTCACTGTTGATATCAACAGAGTAGCTGCACAGGCAAATGGTGCTGCATTTATCAAGTACGGTGACACAACAGTGCTTTCAACATGTACAGCTTCAGAGAAGCCAAGAGACGGAATCGATTTCTTCCCACTTTCAGTAGAGTATGAGGAGAAGTTATATTCAGTAGGAAAGATACCTGGAGGATTCAATAAGAGAGAGGGTAAGGCATCAGAGAACGCTGTCCTCACATCACGAGTAATCGACAGACCTATGAGACCTCTTTTCCCTAAGGATTATAGAAATGACGTAACACTCAACAACCTTGTTATGTCAGTAGATCCAGAGTGCAGACCGGAGCTGGTTGCAATGCTCGGATCATCTATCGCAACATGTATATCAGACGTTCCATTTGACGGACCATGTGCCATGACACAGGTAGGTCTCATCGACGGAGAGTTCATCATCAACCCAACACAGAAGCAGTGGGATGAGGGTGATCTGAAACTCACAGTTGCATCTACATCACAGAAGGTTATCATGATCGAGGCCGGTGCAAATATTGTACCTGAGGCTAAGATGATCGAAGCTATCTACATGGCTCATGATATCAACCAGGACATCATCGCATTTATCAATGAGATAGTAGCTGAGGTTGGAAAGCCAAAGCATTCATATGTAAGCTGTGCAGTTCCAGAGGAGCTCTTTGCAGCGATTAAGGAGATCGTTCCTCCAGAGGCTATGGAGGAGGCTGTATTCTCAGACGAGAAGCAGGTTCGTGAGGAGAACATCAGACAGATCACAGAGAAGCTTGAGGAGGCATTTGCAGACAACGAAGAGTGGCTTGCAGTCCTTCCAGACGCTATATACCAGTATCAGAAGAAGACAGTAAGAAAGATGATCCTCAAGGATCACAAGAGACCTGATGGACGAGCTATCAACCAGATCAGACCACTTGCTGCTGAGGTTGACATCATTCCTAGAGTCCACGGCTCAGCTATGTTTACAAGAGGACAGACACAGATCTGTAACGTATGTACACTTGCTCCACTTTCTGAGATCCAGAGAGTTGACGGACTTGACGAGAACGTTACATCCAAGAGATATATGCACCACTACAACTTCCCTTCATACTCAGTAGGAGAGACAAAGGTTTCAAGAGGACCTGGACGTAGAGAGATTGGACACGGTGCACTTGCTGAGAGAGCACTTCTTCCTGTACTTCCAAGTGAGGAAGAGTTCCCATATGCGATCAGAACCGTATCAGAGACATTTGAGTCAAATGGTTCAACATCAATGGCATCAACATGTTCATCGTGTATGTCACTCATGGCTGCCGGTGTTCCTATCAAGGCTATGGTTGCCGGAATCTCATGCGGACTTGTAACAGGTGATACAGACGACGATTACATCGTACTCACAGATATCCAGGGACTTGAGGACTTCTTCGGAGATATGGACTTCAAGGTAACAGGTACAACAGAGGGTATCACAGCTATCCAGATGGATATCAAGATTCACGGACTTACAAGACCTATCGTTGA
>OHTZ01000697.1_pt1 | contig 20226 bp, 23 predicted proteins | sample 1579011 | NCBI WGS metagenome assembly OHTZ01 (sample SAMEA3879603, study PRJEB24766) | human gut metagenome | biome: human-associated habitat; feature: feces | place: USA | collected 1985/1987
CGGGCAGATAAGGCGTGAGGATGAAAGCGCGGCGGCTGATGCTGAGTAGAAAGGTCTAAAACAAATAATAATGGGGGCGTTTTCTCGCCCCCATATCGATGTTGATATTTAACGCTCAGTTATCCGCAATGCTTGTTTTAACGCCGCCTGAAGGATGGCTGAAACATTTACGCCCATCTCTTCGGCTTCTGCGTTTAACCACGAGGGCAACGACACATTGCGCCGAACCGTCCGCATATCGTTTTTACGGCGATAATCCGCAAAGTCCACATCTACCAAAGTCACAACATCGGATTCGCACTCCTTTGAAACAGATGAAATATCAGAAGGAGTGGGTATTGATTCATTGTCATCTTCCATGTCAATACCCATAAGTCCGATAGCGTCACGTGACATTTTAATAGCGTCCGAATAATCCGATCCTTGCGTATTGATATTAAAATCCGGGATGAATACTATTATATGCTCTGCGCCTTTGCTCATAATAACAGGGTATGCCGCTTTCATTCAATCACCTCCTTAATCTATTATAGTCATAAAGCTGGCATTATTTCAGTCCCCGCCGCTTAATAATTGCCCGCGCCAACTCTTCAGCGGTTTCTTTATGCCGTACTATGCTCTCACGTTCTTTACCTTTTACATAAATATCATGGTTTGCGCCATGTCTTTTAAAACTCCAACCATTTTTCTCTAGGAGATCCACAAGCTGCTTGGTTTTCATGCAACATCCTCCTTATTACTATATTATACACATCCGATGTGTATTGATCAAGACTTTTTTGAGATTATTTTAGTGTTTTTTAGTTACGATCCCATAAATAAATCATAATCTTTCGCAAACGATCCCGAACAGCCCATTAACAAATAAATACCTTAAGGGTTCGTATGTTAAAGTCTCGCCTCCACCAGAGTAAAACGGTAGAGTTATTATAATTCTACCACGCGAAAAAGCCCAGTATTACTTGGCTTTTTCGCATTTAAAGGGGAAATCGCCATCGCTGAAGGGTGGCTTTTTCCGTGATTTTCTGAACCCTGCCCGCAATTATGCACACGCCGCTTTCTTATTACAATGGTGAATGGCGCTTATTACAGGCGCTTACTGAATAGTATCTCTATGAACTGATATATTGAGATGAGGAAACATCCAAAGCGGTGGTTCTATTTCTGCTGACCGAGAGTGATTCTGGCATCATTTAGCGATAGATAAAACAGTGATAATTGATGCGGTATTTCCTGCTTGAATCTATATTGCCTCATTTGGTTATACCGCGAAAAGCGGAAAACCTAAAAGGTTTCACAATTGAATGATACTGTGTGGATAAAATTTGGTATAATGAGGCGTCTTTATTGTACTTTATTTTTGGAGGTAAATTTTATGAAAACTGAAATTAATTATATAATAGGGAACGAGGAACTGTTGGACAGAGTTAAAGATTTGTGGACAGAGTTAAATCAATTGCATGCTGAGAAATCTATATATAATAAAAAGTATTATGCTAATAATACTTTTGAAGCGAGAAAAAAAGCTCTGCTTTCCACTTCTCGAAATGGTCAGTTATGTATCGTTTTAGCTCATGATAATACTGCACTTGTAGGATATTGTATAGCAAGTATAGTTGCTGAGACTGGCGAAATAGATTCGATTTTTGTTACAAAGAGTTATCGCAAAAAAGATATAGCTGGTAATATGATGAATCAAGCTCTGGATTGGCTCAAACGGAGAAATTCAAACAAAACAGTTATAAAAGTGAGTGTTGGAAATGAAGAAGTTTATGGATTTTATGCTAAATTTGGGTTTTATCCTTATCTAACCGAGCTACAAAAGATTTCTGAATAGTCAAGCATTATAATGTGTTAGATTATCATATAGAATAGTTTGTGTTACCAGGAGGATATATCAATGAATGAAAAAATCACTTATAACAACATCCAAAAGGCTTTGCCCTGTGACCAACTCATCCATCTATACAAACAAGCAGGTTGGTTAAACGGCATGCCAAACCCTGAACATGATGTCAACTTTAACATCGGGCATAAAAACTCCACGCTTGTTATTTCGGCATGGAATGGCGAACGGTTGGTTGGTGCGGCGAGGGTATTGTCAGATACAATATTTCGTTCATATCTCCTTGATTTGGTTGTTGACCCGGAATATCAACGTCAAGGAATTGGTCGAGAAATAGTAAAACGCTGTATCGCATATTACCCTGATTCACATTGGTTGGTAGGTGCGGCGGACGATGCAGTGGGTTTTTATAATAAATGCGGATTTACCAGTACGAAAGGATACTTGAGCCTTCCGGGGAAATACTGTTCATGAGAATAGAATGATAAATGAAATATTAAACAAGGGGGATATTAATGAGAATGTTAAATAGACAATAAGCATCTTTCCCAGTCATCATAAGCAGCTGTGTTTGAACGGTTTCATACATTTGCGATAGGACTACTTTTTTTCGATAAGGGGATGGATCGTGAAAAAATGTCCGTTTGCTGACCTTTCGTATGTTGTATCAATTGAGCTGGTTTTAGCTAGAAAAGAGCTCGATACCATCTGGCTTATTTGTTGATGTTTATAACAATTTCGTTTTGTGACCGTTCAAAAACCCTTCCTGATAAGATTTCCTCGAATACAAATTTGACAATCTTAATGAAGAAGCTACATTTACAGTTTTGAGGCGCCTGTTTTTCAGACGCCCCCGTATGTATTAAATTGATGAATTGAATGTTCAAGCATTGATTATTTAGATTCATAAGCTAGCAGATAACCATGCAGCCATAACCACATGGACGACCCTGCGCTAATGATTCCTCGACATCCGGGGATATAGTAATATCGCTTATATGATATTCCTCGAACTTCATGCCAAAAATGTTATCCATACTCATTCAATCTCACCTCCTTTTATGAAATTGCGTCAATTCATCAATTATACATCATTAGGAACTCTCTTGCTTTACGGCAAATAAAAGAAACCCCTTAAAATTAGAAATATGCTTTTTACAGGGGTAAAGCGTGTATTTGCCATAGCTGTTGAAGTATAATTCCTGGGCAAGGCATTTTTTACAAATTTTTCTCATCCAGCAGCGCTGGCAATTTTTGTTTTCATTTTTATTATTTTCGCTTAAAAGCTCCCATACATCCTTACAAAGCTCGTTCATGCTGTCATACCCGGCCTCAGGGTCGTAATAGCCCAACTTAAAGCGCCTGTCCAGCGCGTACGTATGGCATGGGAATAAGTCGCCGTTTGACATTAAACATAATGCATTAAATCCCGCGGTACAGAGCAGATCACTCTGAAATTCGGGAGAAAAAGCTTTGAGCAGCTGCGCTTTTTCCGAATCGATCTCCTGCTTTTCGGGGATGGGGATGGGTTCTTTTATGGGGTTGTAGCAAAACGCATTATCCCCTAATGCGCAGGAGACGAGGACCTCTTTAATATCATATCGCTCCAAAAAATAATCTTTCAAGCTATCAAGCGTCCAGCCATCCTCAAAATGCTTTTTTGTATATGTGGCTTCAATAGCTTTAAATTGTGGGCCCAGTTTTTTTATATTGTCTTCAATAATATCAAAGGTGCCTTTCCCATCCGCATCTACCCTGTGACGGTCGTGGATATCCTTAGGCCCGTCTATGCTTACCGTTACTTTAATATCATGCTTTTTAATGATGTTTAGCGCATTTTCGTCAAGCAGCGTTAAATTTGTTATGATGGTGTATATGGGCTTATCCTTTAATATACCCCGTTCAGCCATGCTTTCCGTCAGGCTGCAAATCGCATCCATCGCAAGGTATCCTAGCATCGGCTCACCGCCGAAAAACTGGATATGAGCGATTCGATCAAACCTTTCCTTAATCAGAGCGCCAATATACGCAACCGCCTTTTCAGGGGACAGTATTTGCGGGCTGTAGCTGTCATATGCGCCCTGGTGCGCAAAACAGTATTTGCAGGCAAGGTTGCATGTATTCGCGAGCATTACCGTCAGCTTAGTAAGCGACTTATCGTCAAGAAACGTATGGTGTGATGGAATAGTCTGAACCCGATACTCCGTATATCTGTTCATGTACTGCTCAAATTTGCGTTTTTCCTCAATATCTGAGCTGTTCTGTACTTTCTCTAGGTATCTTGCCGCTTCCGGCGGAACCTTCAGCACCAAATTTGTAGGCACGTCGTACAATAACCCAATATCGTCGTCATAAATGATTGCCAAATTCGTTTTGCCGTACCTCATCTTGCTGTCGCTCGCTTTCTTAATAATGTAATAATCGAGTTATATATATAATCTATTTTAACCAAATGGAATTAAATGTCAATATATATGTTATCCTGATAATTAATCTCTATTTTTATTTAAGCTTCTATCTAAGCTGAGCGAAATAGTTCTTCGACACAGCGTTTTAACCATATGCTGGCCACTCTGTTATTTAAGCGAAAAGCTCGTTTAACCGTATTAAATGAAATTGAGATGCAGGCTATGCCCTGAAAAACAAAATATATTTCAGGCCGAATTGCACTGGATATTTTAACAGTTCATTATTGACATGGTAAAAACAGGGGGATATAATAGCCTTACATGGAAGAGTTCGATACGGTTCTGAAAATGATTTTCGACTGGTTTAAGGAGGTTATAATGAATTAAAATACATTTCTTATGATCAATCTGCCAGCAAATATGTTTTATTTTTGTTTCGGCTTTCATCCCGCCCCCGCAGCTTCGGCATCCTATACCTATTGTCGCTTGCCCACGTGCGGATGGGGCGTTTGAGTCAGTTGGGTTAATGAAAGGGCTATTGATAACTTAAAAGGAATCGGTGGATGCAGCTATACCGGTTCAAAGCATTCTATCGATTTACCGACAGTTTCACGCGTTCCATCAAATCTCCAGAGCGTTAGCTAATGGATCATAGCCGTAAACGAACGCTTAACTTTATCTTAAGGAGGCTATCGTCATGCGATTAAAGGGCGCTTTCGCCATAATTATCATACTGCTCATTTTGCTGCTGCCCGACTGCCGGGAGGCGAACGGAGGCGCGGTTATAACGGAGTTCGTTGAGCGGACTTATTGCTTTGACAGCGGATCCGGCCTCATAAACCTAACATTCTATACCAATGGTGAATCGTCCGGCGTTTGGGCGGCGGATAAAATTACATCCGTTGAAATCGTTTCAAAAAACAAAACGCTTAAAGCTTCCATATCGCAGCTTGATGTTGACGGTTCTCCGCTGTACAGCGCCGGCGATAGGAATTACTACCATGGAATGATGGCAGTCGAATTTTCCGGCTTGGACGCAAGCCTCGGTTTGGCAAGCCTGAAAGTGGATTTTGTTAATGGCGATACAAAAAGCTTCCCTATCGGCCAAATCGGTTACCTCGCTGATCCGATGAAAGGGATGCAGCCTGCAGGCGAGGTAGATTACTTCCGATGTTTTGAATACGGCACGATGAACGCGGCGGTGTATCTGACGGAATCCGGCGTTTTGAAAATACCGGCTATAGCCGTTAATGTTTCCGTGCTTGAACACACAACCATCACTTCTTTTGATATGGGTTTAAATAACATCGGCCTGGATGCGTCCAATGCGATTGTCTATACAGAAGAGGAGTATCAAAGCGCGGTTTCCGAGTCCCTCGAAAAAATGGAGCTTGACAAGGTAATCCCGGGCGTTTACGGCAATAAGGAAACAGGCGCCGTAAACGGCGCGTGCGGCATCACGCTTGAACCCGGCGTTTACTTTATAATCCTGCCGGTCGTCACGGTCGAAGGGGCGGGCGCGCCTAAGCTGATACATACAGGGATCGATATTGAATATATCTCGAACGATAAAAAGGGCCTTTACCATATTCAGTGCAATCCCCTTTATATGGAGTATTTCCATGTTGAAGAAGAGGTACTAAGCCTATTTAAGGGATAGCCGGAAGGATGACAATTTGAAAAAACTCTTTAATACCGCCGCAATCCTGCTGCTATGCGCGCTTTTAGCCGCAGGCATACTCTATCTTGAAGAGCCCGCTAAGCAAACAGATGCAGGCCCGATCGAAAGTGTTAAGCCGGTAACCGAATCGTTTTACCGCGAGTTTATCGTTAACCGCCAGGACCTTGTCCTGAGCGAGGAGCCTTGTCCATTGCGATGATCATCATTATGGTCATTTAAGGGCTAAATATCATGAACAGCATGATATTCTCCATCCGTGAGCGCATTCCTGAAATTGGAATCCGCAAGACCGTCGGAGCGGATAATGTGGATATCGTAAGGCAAATGATAATTGAAGGCTGCATTACCGTCCTTATCGGGGCTTTTATCGCGCTTATTCTCACGGTTCTCGGTTTAATATTTACTAAGCTATACCTCAATAGCCTGCCAATAGCCGAGTTCCGCGTGCATTTTTCATTGAGGATAGTTGCTAGGATGTTCTGTTTTGTACTGCTCCAAGGGATTTTCGCCAGTGTGATTCCAGCAGTTTACGCGTCCAAAATCCAGATAGTAGACGCGATAAGGTTCGATTAAAGTAAAACGACATATGCCCGAAATTTTCTTCTTCGTTGAAAATGGGGTGAGCGATATTGAAAGCATACTGCACTTATGAGTTTCGCTAAGTGATAAACCAGGCCGAACCAGATGGACCAATGCAGGATGAGCCGTGGCTTTAACGCTTAAAACCGAAAGGAATGATTACTAGCAAAGCACAACCTGCACAAAGTCCAAGGGTCTTCTAGCGCTGAGCTATCAGGCGCTTCGGAATAAGGTTGAAATGAAATGAAGACATGCTCCCCGATAAACGCGATACCCTTATTCTACAGCCGCTTTTGTCATGCCTGCCGATAGCATTCTTAAAAGATGCACTTCGATTTACTCTATTTTGCTGCCGATTCCGAGCGCTCGCCTCCATTGAGGCGGCTGCGCATCATCGCCCCAATACTCATGAAGCGAGAGTATTTTCCCATCCTTAATTTCGCAAATGGAAGTGGCGTGAAAGGAAACTCCCTCGCTTTCATTAATAACCTTTGCTACGGAAACCTGCGCGTTATTCGTTACCATGACATGTTTAAGGGTAACTCGCCAATTACCAGGATAGCGCTTATTCGCTAAGATAAATTCATTGAGCTTGAATTTTTCATTCGTATTTGGCCAATATATGATGCTGTCCGGATGAAAAACACCGGCTAGCTCCTCCCATTTACGTTCATCTATAAGTTTCCAATACTGCTCTACGATGTTCATATTAAACCTCCTGAGTTTTTGATATGCTCATTGATACAGAGCGCGAGCGGTTCTTTTACGATAATATAACATAAATACCGGCATTATGGCTGCGGAAGAGAAATTTTCCCCAGCGGCATTAATATATAACCGCCGCAACTATGGAACCCGAGGCGGCGGGTATCAAACGACCTACGCCCGCGCCGGACATGTTAGCCCGGTTTACAGGTTCCGCAAGCAATATACCCATCGCTTTTTGCACCCTCAATACTTTTCCACCATATGGCGTTTACAATAAGTATGCGCTTTGCGTGCCGGCAGGAGGTATAGTGGTATTTATCGGATTCTTTACTGCCGACATAACGAGCCTTGTAATCATCCGGATCCATATCGCCGAAGGTATCCCCCGACCCGTATTGCCTGGGCGTTACGGCGGGCTTTTCGGTCGCGGCAGGCTTGGGGGTAGATACGGGCTTAGGTGTGGAAGGCTTTGGCGTTCGCGCTGCCGTGGATTTTTGACTAGGCTTTGTAGTGGGCTTTACGGTTTCGGTTCCCGTCGTTTCATTCGGAGTGTCTGTAGCGAACGGCGAATCGCTTGGAAGCAGCGGCGTTGCTTCTATTCCAGAATATGTCTCCAGTATTTGCGAAGGCGAAGGCTCCGGCTCAACGGTCGGATATGGCGTTGCGTCGTTTTGTACTGGCTTTGAACAGGCTGTGAGAATAAAAGCCAACGCTAAAACAAATATAAGACTGCGTTTCATAATGCCTCCGTTAAATTAACAAATTACACCTATATATTATACATTTTACCTACGAAAAACTGCAATCGTGTCAGAAATATATAGATGGCTGATAATCGACAATATAATAAGATAAAATCATTAATAATCTTTTATAGACGATTATCAAACTTTCCTAATGATGAATTATTGAATTCATTTTGAATTCTCTATTACTAAGCGTTACGGGTATATTTTCGATAAGTTCACGGCAGAAGCATACGGTATTGGTTAGGTTATGCCATATAATAGTTGTTTTAACAACCTTGAATAGCAAGAATGATTAAAAGCCGCGTACGGAAGATGGGTATAATAATAATAGTTTGGAAGGAGGCGAAACATGCCAAACCATTATATAGAAACAATAACAACCGTCATCGATTATATTGAAGCGCATCTGACGGAGAAACTGGATTTAGGTGGAATGGCAAGCGCCGTCCATTATTCTAAGTACCATTTACACCGCACTTTTACTGATGCGGTCGGCCTTACGCCTCACGAATATCTTCAAAGGCGGCAGCTCACGGAAGCGGCAAAGCTGCTGGTTTTTTCGAGCAAGGCCATAATGGATATCGCTCTTCTTTCAGGATATGAGAGCCAGCAGGCGTTTACAAATGTATTTACTGCCATGTACAAAACGCCTCCCGGAAAGTACCGCGAGAATGAAAAGTTTTATCCGCTTCAGCTAAAATTTCAGCTTGAGGGGAGTAATCATATGCCGGACAATCGTGATAAAAAAGAATGGGATATTGCGTTTGCGGAGGAAGGGGATATTCCAAGCTGGATGAATCTTGTACGTCTAACGATAGACGGTTATCCATGCTTTAACGAAGACGAATATATCGGGGTTCTAAATCATCGAATACGCACAAGACAGGCCCTTATTCTGAAAAATGGCGAAATTGCCATAGGGGCCATGCTTTTTTCGTACGATACCGGGAGCATCGATTTTTTGGGCTGTCACCCGTTGTATCGAAAAAGGGGGTTGCCAAAAGCGTTTCTTGATAAGGCTATGAACGAATTTCTCAAAGGTAAGCAAATAAGCATTACCACATTCAGGGAGGGCGATCGCGCGGACATTGGGCGCCGTAAGGAGATCAAGGGCTTGGGCTTCGCGGAGGCGGAACTCTTGTTTGAATACGGTTATCCCACGCAGCGCTTTGTTATTTCCGAGGAGGGCGAACATGAGAAATAATGGTAATATGACCGGCGCGAAGTTTCCTGACGAGATTAAGCACCTAGCTCAAATCAACCGTAAACTGGACGCGGCCTTGTCAAGCGCGGACGCCGAAGTGGAGCGGCTTGATAAGGAATATATGGACGCCAAACGCTATATGGCGGAGTATCGTGGCGAGATAGACCCACATGAAATGTTTCAAAACGAACGGCTGCTCGGGCAAACGGATCGGTCCGGCGCCTTCGCGGTAAGCGTAAAAAGCAAGCTTGCTAAGCTGAGGAAATCCCCCTATTTCGCCCGGATTGATTTCCGGGAAACTGGGAGGGAAGCGCCCGTAAAATACTATATCGGCCGCTCCGCATTTATCCATGAGAATGAGATGATGATCTTTGACTGGCGCGCGCCCGTCTCGAGTATGTTTTATGATTACATGCTAGGGCCCGCGGGGTACGACGCCGCCTCACAAAGGATTAACGGCGAATTGACCCGTAAGCGCCAATTCAAAATTCAAAACGGCGAGATGGAATATGCTCTTGAAAGCTCCGCCCATGTGCAGGATGCTGTTTTGCAAATGGAGCTATCCCGCACGTCCGATAATAAAATGAAATCCATAATTACCACGATACAGAGGGAACAGAACCGGATTATCCGCAATGAGAGTTCTGGAACGCTGATTATTCAGGGGTGTGCCGGATCTGGAAAAACGTCAATCGCCCTTCACCGTATAGCATTTTTACTTTACCGCTTTAAAAACAGCTTGAACTCTCGGAACATTGCGATATTGTCTCCGAATAAAGTCTTCGGGGACTATATCGCGGGCGTCATTCCCGAGCTCGGCGAGGAACCGGTTCTGGAAATGGGCTTTACGGATATTGCTGAATCGGTCTTAGGCCGGAATATTTTCTTTGAACAGGAAGCGGACCCGCTTGAAATGCGGAATGAACAATATGCGGTGCGTGTGCGTTTTAAATCCACCATGAAGTTTAAGGCCCTTATGGATGAATATATCGCAACGCTGCCGCAAAGCGTATTCGAGCCTAAGGACTATGCATTTGAGCGGTTCAACGCAAAAAAAGACTGGATAAGGGGGCGCTTTCTCGCTTATGGGAATTTTTCCATAAAGAAGAAGCTTGCGATGGTCGCGGATGATTTGTATCACCGGTTTGAGTCGGACAATATCATGCAGGACGAACTCCCGAGCGTGCGGGCAATTTTAAAAAGCCTGACAGGAATGCTCAGGTTCAAAAACACACTAGCCCTGTATAAAGATTTTTATCATACGATAGGCGCGCCGCAAATGCTTGTTATAACGCGCAAAACGCTGGAGTGGGCGGACGTATTCCCTTATATCTACCTGCATATGGCCTTTGAGGGCGTAAAGGAGGGCTGCGGCGTGAAACATATGGTCATCGATGAAATGCAGGATTATACTCCTGTTCAATATGCCGTTCTCAACCGTCTGTTCCCATGCCCGAAGACGATATTAGGCGATTTCGGGCAGGCGGTGAAAGCCTATCATGCGCATACCCTTTCGGACTTACGGGAGCTTTATGAAGGCGCGGAGTTTGTTGCGCTTACCAGAAGCTACCGATCCACCTATGAAATTATTACTTTTGCTACGCGTATTGAGAACGCCGTACCTATCGAGGCCGTAAAACGGCATGGGGAAGAGCCGATAATAACACGGTGTGAGAACATAGAGGAGGAGATCAGCCGGATAAAAAAGGAAATACGCGATTATCAGTCGAGAGGCAGCGCAACGCTCGGCATCATCCTCAAAACAAACAGCGCGGCAAAAGCGCTGTACGATAAACTTTCACCTGAGTATGAGGTTAACCTGATTTCGCCGGACAGCAACAGCTTTGACAAAGGCGTGTCGATAGTTTCCATTCATATGGCGAAAGGCCTTGAGTTTGACGAGGTCGTTATACCGCGGGCGGATAACCGGACCTATTGTTCACAGATGGATAAAGGCCCGCTCTTTATCGCATGCACAAGAGCCATGCACAGGCTGACGCTTCTGTATACGGGGGAGTTAACCGGGCTGATTAAGCCAAAGGCGGCGGAATGAGATTCCGCCGCCTTTGAAAGCTGATTGGTATAATAGTTATTTCGTAGGGATATAAGGGCGCTTTGACTTTGGCGCGTTACAGGATAGCCTCGCGCCCCGAGGCTCCGTGCGCGGCGCGCTAGATGTGGCTGATGACTTCAGTCGCACGGAACCGCTTTTCTAAACATCCAAGGCTTAATACCGTGCCGTCGACAGAATCCATTTGGGTTAGCGCGTATTTTTAACGTTAAGCTTTAACTCGCCTCAAGGTAATACGAATATCGGATAATTGGGCAGGGATACAATGGCGTCAATAGCCCCCCAGATAATCCTGCCGCCGATAATAGACGGCCCTCCGACATGAGGGTTCCCGTCGCAATCGTAAACCTTGCTCTGATTAAAGGAGCATTTGCTGCAAACGACCTCGTATATATGGTGGCTGTCGTAGCAGCCGATGTTGTTGATGACGAAATCGTGGGCTTCGTCGTAGGATTGAAAATCCGCAATATAACCGTAGCTGCATTTGCTGCATTTTACAAACTGCATCATCTCTACATGATGCTTTTGATTGTCAAGCTCGCTATAAGAAAATCTCCTGGACATTACCAGCGAGTGCAAACAGTCGAAATTAGGGGAGCCCACCTCATAATCGGCAAGGATAGGGGTACAGATCGTCAGCACCAGCACGGCGCAAATGATAACGCTTAATTTCTTTAGCATGAGTGAAAAACTCCTTTCTTTATTGATCCGTAGTTTGTTGAGTTAACATATTGATAGATAGAGATTATTCAGCTACAATCATACGCATCACCCGCCTGTTAACAAGGGCCGTATCAGTGCGTAAATGCTTCAGGCATCGACGCTGGACGTACCAAGTTAAAAGTTTGAAAATCATAGCCCATGGCTTAATGCCGCCGACTAATACCGCAATGATCGGGAAGCGGCGCCTCTATCCTTCACGTACCAACCGTTTTAAGAATTGGGCCAAACCGGCGTAACAGGAAGGAGTGATTCTTAGAGGAATCACTCCTATTCCCTACCAACAAATAATACCGTTGATTATAACAGGCCCGCTGACATGCGGAACTCCTTCGCAGCTATAAACATTCCTTTGATTAAAAGAACATTTACTGCAAACGACCTCAAATGTGTGTCGCATGTCGTAGCAGCCGATATCATTAATAATGAAATCGTGGTTCTCCTCGTATGTATTGAAGCCCGGCATTAACCAAATAGTTAAGCAATCTAAGCATTTGGTTTCATGCGATTCAATTACGCTGTGCTTGGTATCGCTGATCTCCCTATAAACTAATCTAAAATACTCCTCTATTCTTGGGTGCGAACAGGAGGGGTCCTGGCCAATTGCTCCGCTGTCCGCAAGGATGGGCGCGCAAACCGTCAACAACATGACGGCACAGAAAATCAGGCTTAATTTTTTAATCATAGCATCCTCCTTCTAGTCAATCCATACTGCTTGCAAGTTCCGGGTTATTATGTTAATCGTTTAAGCATCACCTACACCTTCATGTTAAAAAAGAGAATCTTAGACTAATTATAATTATAGTATACAATTACGATGTGTAACAGGGGGTGTTTTTGTTGAATATACTCGTATTTTGACACTTACGGAAAAATAAACGGGTCTGTTTTACGCGCCCTGATCGCCGTCTACCAGCGTCAGATCCGATTTACCAAACGTAAATAGATTTCATCTATACGGTAAATGCAGATTCATATATATCGTTAATTTGTATTGGCGTAACGGTTTTGATAATTGTAAAAGCAATGTGAAACCCCTTCTATATTATTGACCGCTTGGTATGTTTGCTATATTATAGACTAAATGGTCTGTAATAGGAGGCTTTATATGAAAAAGGAAGATAAAACGGAACGGACGAAAGAGCGGATTTTGAAGGCGGCGATGGTCGAATTCGGCAAATATGGTTACGCTGGAGCTTCGCTCAATAACATCTGCAAAACCGGGATTTCAAAGGGGCTTCTTTATCATAACTTTGAAAATAAAGACGCTGTATATTTAGCCTGTGTTGAGCATTGTTTTTGTCAGCTTACACAATACCTTGCCCAGCAGAATATTGGCGCTGATATACGCCGCTATATGAATTGCCGGCTTCAATTTTTTAGAGAAAATGAAAGCGAGGCGCGTTTGTTTTTTGAAGCGGTTCTCCAGCCGCCCGCGCGCCTTGGGAGGCAGATAAATGAGCTGAGAAAGGATTTTGACGCGCTTAACCGGGAGCTATACCTTAAAACGCTTGCGTCCGTTTCACTGCGGCAGGGAGTTACGCAAGAGGATGCGTTAAATTATTTTACGCTGATGCAGAATATGTTCAACGGCTATTTCAGCAGCCCCGTATACCGCGGCATGCCTATGAGCGTAGTTATGACAGCGCATGAGGCGGGCCTTGAGAAGCTTCTCGACTTTATGCTTTATGGCATAGCGCAAAGAAGGGCGGAAAAATGATAGTGTTAATTTTCAGATGGATTATCGTTATCGCAGCCGCGTATTTATTTGGTAAGCTTATATCCAAAATAAAGCTTCCGTCCATACTCGGCTGGCTGATTACCGGGATGCTTTTGGGCCCGCACGCGTTGAACGTCATGACGAGCGGGCTCGCCGACGCCAATTGGTATCAAACGCTGATTCATATCATGGAGTGCGCGGTCGGCTTGATGATCGGTACTGAATTGGTGTGGAAGAATATCAGAAAATCGGGTAAAACCATCATAATCACCACACTGACGCAATCACTCGGAACATTTGTGCTAGTCTCAGCCGTTTTCAGCATTGTGTTTATATTAAGCGACATCCCGGTATACCTCGCGTTTATGTTCGGCGGCATTGCGCTGGCTACGGCCCCGGCTCCCGCGCTTTCCATCGTACGGGAGTTCAAAACCGACGGCCCGGTAACCAAGACGCTTATTCCAATGGCGGCGCTTGACGATATGGTGGGCGTTATCGTGTTCTTTACCATGGTGGCCATAGTAGCTACGAATATTTCCGGGCAGAAATTGCCCGCCTATATGATCGCCGTCGTGGTACTTTTACCGCTTGTAATTGGCGCGGCGGTAGGGCTACCCGCGGGGCTCCTTTTGAAAAAAAAGCGTTCGAAACCGTGGACGATATTCATTTTAATCTCCTTGATTATGACGACGTCGGCTTTGGGATTTGTGTGCAACCGCTACCTGATGCCAAAGCCCATATTAAACTTTATGCTGATGGGAATGGCTTTTTCCGCGGTATTCTCCAACATGGTTGATGAGGAACGGCTTGAGCAGATTATTGGCGGTTTCAATCCGATTCTCGGCGTAATCATGCTGATTGTTATTGTGAACCTGGGCGCTCCGCTGGATTATCATTTAATCCTTGGGGCAGGATTGTTTACAGCAATCTATATATTGGCGCGCGCCTTCGGCAAATATTTCGGCGCATGGATCGGGGCGAGCTTGACGAAATCGCCCAAAACGGTCCGTAAATACCTTGGGCTGACGCTGCTGCCGCACTCGGGCGTTTCACTGGTGTTTACGGGGATTGCTGTATCGGTTCTTTCAGGCCCGGCGCCGGAGTACGCGAAAATCATTCAGGGTACGATAGCCGCCGCCGCAGTAATAAACGAAATCATTGCCGTAATCGCGGCAAAAAAAGCATTTGGGTGGGCTGGTGAACTAAACAAGAAGGAGATAGAAAGGGATGAGCAGGCCGAATAAAGATTTTTGAATTACATGAAATTGGGTGTGCAAAATCCTTTTGTATACGGATTCCACATGGAAAAAGAATTATACGAAGGACACGCTTTGAGCGTCTCGAGGAGAAATCCGCATTCGTTGACGCGCAGCTAAGGACGGTATAAAATGATGGTATACTTATACGCTAAGCGCTTGCGGCAATGTATTACCGCGCGTTCAATATCTGCGCGTTAAGCGGGGAACTCGATATTTATCAGCCGTTGCGCTATTTGATTTCGGTGGTAAAATTGTGTAAAAGATGCGATAATGGAGTAAGAATGGCGAACACGAAGGTTATCACATATGCGTTCACGAAGCCGGTTAAAACAAAAAGGCTGATAATAAGGGCGTTCACAATGGAGGATCTCACCGCCTTTTTTTCGATTATGAACGATGAAGAAGTTAACGTTTTCCTGCCCTGGTATACGGTAAAAAACATGAGCGAGGCTAAGGAACTGCTTGAACGGCGGTATATACCCGGAAATAACCGTGAATCCGCAAGCCGATTAGCGGTGTGCCTGAAATCGGATAATAACCCCATCGGCTATGTTTCCGTCAGCAGCAGTGGGAGCTATGATTTTGGGTATGCGCTTAAAAAAGATTTTTGGAATCAAGGTTACGCAACCGAAGCGGCCCAAGCCGCCGCCTTTATGCTCAAAAATAACGGGTATCCTTTTATTACGGCTACCCATGACGTAAATAACCCAGCAAGCGGCGCGGTGATGAAAAAAGTCGGCATGAAGTATTGCTATTCCTACGTGGAACAGTGGCAGCCGAAAGATATCTCCGTAACATTCCGAATGTATCAGCTTAATTTTGACGGTAACGAAGGCAGGGTGTATATGGGATATTGGGATAAGTATCCGCTGCATTTCATTGAACCGGATGTATAGAAGGCTGTATATGGTGGCCGCACGTTATTACGGAACTTAAATATATTTACGGCTGCGTATGGGCGTATCCTCGGTCGGTTTGTTTTCATGAACCGCGCACGTACCCGCCGCTTTGGCGGTTTCGTAGTACCAGCATTTATAGTTTAAAACATCCAGCATCTTTTCAAGCTCAGCCATCTGTTTCAAAACCGCGTCTCGCTGCCCGCTAATAATGGAGAGCCTTTCGTTTATGGTAGCGTCGCCCTCCATACAGCAATCGATAAAATGTTTAATATCCTTTACGGGCATACCCGTCTTCTTCAAGCATTCAATGGTTTTGAGCCAAGGCATATCCTCATCCTTAAACATACGTATGCCCCCCTCCGAGCGCTCTACAAAGGGGAGCAGCCCTTCTTTATCATAATAACGGAGTGTCGATGGGGCTATATTAAGCCGCTTGGCTATTTCACCTACGGTATAGAGCATGGTTTTCCTCCATAAAATTATTTCAAATATTTTTAAAAAGGTATTGACTTAAAGTTAACTTTAAGTTGTAAGCTTTAATTAAGCTCATAAAATGAGCATAACATAAAAGGAATTTAAAGTCAATGGAGGGGAAAAGCAATGGGCTTTAACATGTATGTTCCAACAAGGATAGTTTTTGGGGCCGGGACGGTGAAAACGTTGCATGCGCGGAAGCTGCCGGGTAAAAAAGCGGTGATTATCGTATCCAACGGTAATTCCGCCAAGAAATACGGCTACCTGCCTCTGGTGGAGGAAGAGCTCAGGAAGGCAGGAGTGCAAACGACCGTTTTTGACAAGATACAGGCGAACCCTCTTAAAGCGACCGTTGAAGAGGGCGGTCGGTTCACCCGCGACAACGGTTGTGATTTTATCGTAGCACTCGGAGGCGGAAGTGTTTTGGACGCGGCCAAGGGCGTTGCGGTTTCGGCTACGAACCCGGGCGATCTGTGGGATTACGCGTTTGGGAAGACGGGCAAGGCGAAGCCGATAAAGAATAGACCCCTTCCTATCGTGGCTATTACAACAACCGCCGGAACGGGCTCGGAGGTTGACCAGTGGGGAGTGATTACAAAACCTGAGACTAATGAAAAGATCGGATTTGGAGGCATAGACGCTCTTTTTCCGGAGTTAGCGGTAATCGACCCAGAGTTGATGAAAACCGTACCTCCAAAGTATACCGCTTACCAGGGCTTTGACGCGTTGTTTCATTCAACCGAGTGCTATATTTCAACAGCGGCAAATTTGATGAGCGATATGTATGCTATATCCGCCATTGATAACATCGGCAAATACCTCTGCCGCGCCGTTAAAGACGGTGAGGATTTTGAGGCGCGGGAGCACTTGGCATTTGCCAATACGCTTTCGGGGGTTGTCATGACGATAAGCGGCTGCACAAGCGAGCATTCGCTCGAACACGCAATGAGCGCGTATCACCAAGATCTGCCTCACGGCGCGGGGCTTATCATGATTTCAAAAGCATATTATCGGCATTTCATACGCGCCCATGCCTGCGACGAGCGTTTTATCGATATGGCGAGGGCGCTAGGAGTTAAGGACGCAAGGAACCCTGAGGAGTTCATCACGGCGCTGGAAAGGCTGCAAAAGGAATGTGGGGTGGATAATCTTTCAATGTCCAGCTTTGGCATAAAGCGCGAGGAGTTGGAAGCTATCGCGTTTAATGCCCGTGAAACGATGGGCGGTCTGTTTGAATCGGACCCCTGCGCATTGTCCCACGCGGATTGCGTTGAGATTTTGGAGGCGTCATACCGGTAAGTCGGTAAAGAGAATAAGGCGGCGTAGCTTTTCAGGCGTCGGAAGGGATTTAAGCGGCTGAAAGTTACGCCGCCCGGCAGCGCCGCTAAGTAGCACGGGGGTTTGAGCGCAGCCGAAGGCCGCGCCGGGGTCGTCTTCATGCGTTAAATTAAGAAAATAAGGGTGATAAAGATGAAAAGCCTTGTTGTATATTATTCATACAGTGGAAACACGAAACAAATCGCTCAAATGATTCAAAAAGAAACAGGTTCAGATATTGCACGGATTCAAACCGTTAAGCCGTATACCGGTAATTATGACGCGGTGGTTCGCCAGGGACGAATTGAGGTGAACAACAGGTTTGAGCTGGAAATCAAGCCGATTGACATCGATACTGAAGCGTATGGCGCTATATTTATTGGAACGCCGGTTTGGTGGTATACCTTCGCCCCAGCAGTACGAACTTTCCTCAATGCAAACGGCTGGGCGGGCAAAAAGGCTTACCCTTTTGCAAGCAGCGGCGGATGGCCGGGACGCACGTTTGAGGATTTCAGGCTTGCCTGCGAGGGCGCGCACGTTGACGGCGGGTTGCATGTTAAGTTTGACGAAACGCGCCTTGCAACGCCTGTGAGAACCGTGCTGGACTGGATAAATTCCACGCGGGCGGGATGGAGTAATTTGTAAGTATTCAGCCCTCGCCGATCCGCTTAAACCGCTTATACGCGGCGGGGACGATTCAGCTTTATACGAAATTATGCGAGGGGAGCGAGCCGATTTATGAAAAGAGCGCTTATCTGTTTACTTGCGCTGGCGTTCACGCTGTTTATTTCGTCATGTATTCATGACGCCGTAGAGCCGCCGCCCGGCGCGCCGTCTACAGCCATGCCCAATCCGCAAGAACCAGATCCGAATAACGCCACCGACAATGAGCCCTCTCAATACGGCGGGCAGGCGGGCGAAACGCCGGATGGCAATACCGGCTTGGAAGGCGCGGGGAACAATCATAAAATCCGGCTTACTTTTGAGGGGGGCGAAATTGTGGTCGCCCTGCTGGATAATACTGCGGCAAACCATTTTTTCGCCATGCTGCCCATGACGCTTTCTTTTGAGGACTATAACGGGACGGAGAAAATCAGTTATCTGGAAAATAAGCTTGACACCGCGGGCGCGCCGGATTCCTTTGAACCGTCGGCGGGGGATCTGTGCTATTTTGCGCCTTGGGGAAACATCTGCTTCTTTTACAAGGACTTTCGTTTATCAAATGGGCTTGTACCGATTGGCTCGGTCGAATCGGGCATGGAATTCCTCGCTCTTCTCGACAAGACGGCTTTCGTTGCCATAGAGCGCGCGAATGATTAAGGGATTCCCGAATAAGCTGTTTCCGTGCGGTTGCATGCCTGCGTACATTTTGAACGCGCCAGAACGTCAGCAACAGTTATTGTATTGTTTTGTGAAATAGCTGACAAGAACGCATATTCTCTATCCGGCGTTGATAAACGGCTTAAAATTGCATGTTGGCGTGCGAAAAATTCTTGTTGACTAAACTTAAATATGTTGTTTTCAGCCATGATTCCTTTACGGCATAGCTTGCGTGAGTTAGTAATTAGCCCCAATACAGGCGTTCGGGGGCCTCGCAATTCAAATAACGCTATGTTATTATAACAATATGTATGATCAAAGTTTCGGTTAAATGGGTTTATCCCATAATTTGTTGAGACGGAGGCTGATTATGAACTGGAAAGTCGGAATCATATGCGCGGGCGACGAAGAGCTTGCGCCGTTCTTGCCCCATATTGAGGGATGTGTAGCGTCTCAAAGGGCTATGCTCAAATTTTATGAGGGTGAAATCAACGGTTTGCCCATCGTTGCCCTGTACTGCGGGGTTTGCAGGGTAAACGCCGCTATCGCGGCGCAGATTTTGATTGACGCGTTTGATGTAAACGCTATTATTAACGCGGGTACTGCAGGCGGGATGGACGACAGGCTTAATATTTTTGATACAGTAATCAGCACGCATGTTGCGTATCACGATGTGCACGACGATATTTTAACTCAGTTCCACCCTTATTTACCCACCGCCGTATTTAAAGCGGATGAGCATTTGCTCAAACTGAGCGAGAGGGCGGCGGGGCGTGCTGACAATGGTTACGGGATCTATTTTGGCAAGATGGTGACCGGCGAGCAGTTTATTAAAGACGACAGGCGTGATGAGATCAACAAAAGCTTTAGCCCCCTTTCGGTGGATATGGAGACGGCGGGTATCGCGCATGTATGCTATGTTAATAAAATCCCGTTTATCGCGGTACGGTCCATCACCGATACGGCGGATCACAGCGGCGTGGAGCATTTTGAAGAAAACTGCTTGCCCGCATCCCAAATCGCTAAGGACGTCGTGCTTGAGCTGCTAAAAGAGATGGCGGCTTAACGCGATATGCCTTGCGCCGCAAGGCTTCCCCGTATGGTGGGCTGACGCTTATGCGGCGCTGAGCGCTCCATTTTAGCCGTAAAAATAGCGGAGCAGCTACTTTTTTGTGGCAAACTCGGCACTTGCGCGCCGGGATTGTCAGTGTATCGAAAAAGTGGCTGCGCCACGTTTTTCGAGTTAACACGGTACGCTTTTGCACGGGGCG
>OHTZ01000707.1_pt1 | contig 20067 bp, 20 predicted proteins | sample 1579011 | NCBI WGS metagenome assembly OHTZ01 (sample SAMEA3879603, study PRJEB24766) | human gut metagenome | biome: human-associated habitat; feature: feces | place: USA | collected 1985/1987
CTGACTGGAAGGATTATATTGAACGCTTATCCGGTTATATGGCTTCTACCGGAAAGCAATATCAGAACCATGCAGCTACCATCATCAGTTGGGCAAGACAGGATCATCCTGCTTCCCGGCAAAGGAATTACGAAAGTGAGGAATACGAAACACTATGACAAGATTTACAGAAAAAGCAACCGCTATAACACCAAACAGAGAGCTTCAGCCTGATGAATATTTTAACGAAACAGACCACCTGATCTACTGTTCCAAATGCAATACGCCAAGACAATGCCGGCATGAATTACAGGGAAAGGTTCTTATTCCTTCCATCCGCTGTAAATGCCAGCAGGAAATCTTTGAGCAGGAAGAAGCCCAGAGAAAACTTCATGAAAAACAAATGGAAATAGAGCATCTTAAAACCAGCGGCTTACAGGACAAAGCACTCTATGACTACACTTTTGCCAGGGATAACGGCATCAATCCGGAAATAAAACTGGCACACAATTATGTAAGCAACTGGGAAGAGATGAGAGCAAATGCTTCCGGACTTCTCATCTGGGGTGATGTCGGTACTGGAAAATCTTTTTTTGCAGGCTGCATTGCCAATGCCCTTCTGGAAAAAGGCGTTCCTGTACTGATGACCAACTTTTCCCGGATTCTGAATACCCTTACCGGAATGCATTTTGAAGACAGAAACCAGTTCATCAACAGCTTAAACCGCTACAGTCTTCTGATTATTGATGATCTCGGAATTGAGCGGAACTCTGACTTTGCACTGGAACAGGTATTCAATGTGATCGACAGTCGTTACCGCAGTAAAAAGCCCCTGATCATAACGACCAATCTCACTTTATCAGAGCTGAATAACGCCGCTGATATCGCACACAAACGAATTTATGACCGTATTCTGGAGAGATGTATTCCTGTCCGTATCAATAACCGGAATATTCGTCAGGACAATGCAACAGCTAATTTAAAACAGGCGAAAAAAATCCTGTTGAACAATCATGCTCCGAACCAGAACTGAAGCAAAGAAGCATAACACGATAATTATTCTTCACTGACAGTGGTACTACTTTCTTTCCTTATTTATCACCAGAAACATGCCACTGTCAGTTATCTAAAACCATAGTACCAAACCAAAAGATTTTAAAACCAAAACTGCCCGGATACGGGCATAAAAAGGAGGTGCCAGATATGGCAGATAAAAAAATCATGACACCGGAAGAAAAAGCACTTTTACAGGCAAGACACCGCCAGGAAGAAGCCGAAGCAAGAAATCGCAAAAAAGAACGTGATGCCAGAACACACCGATTAGTCCAGGAAGGAGCCATTTTGGAAAGTATTGTTCCCCATATTAAAGAAATGGATTTGGATTCCCTGAAACGGGAGCTGATAATCCGGCTACGAGGAATGTAAACGCACAAGTTCTACTCCCGAAGGGCGCACTTACTCACCACCTGATAAATCAGGCAGTGGTATCCCCTTCGGGGCTCGTGCGCTCTGCCGAGGGCTTTATCCGCTGTTGCAGGCAACATCGAAAGGAGGTGCCAGATATGGCAATTTATCATATGCAAGCCAAAGTCGTCAGCCGTGGTTCCGGTCGGTCTGCTGTTGCTGCTTCTGCTTATATGAGCTGTAGCCGCATGTACAATGATTATGATGGCATTCAGCATGACTATACCAGAAAGCAGGGTCTGATCTATCAGGAAGTGATGCTTCCTCCAATGGCTCCATCGAAATGGAATGACCGGGAACAACTCTGGAATGCTGTGGAAGAAAACGAAAAGACCAAAGACAGCCGACTGGCAAGAGAATTTGTTGTCGCACTCCCTATTGAGTTGGATAAAGACAGCAATATTTCTCTTCTTCAGAATTTTATTCAAAAGAATTTTGTAGATATGGGAATGTGTGCCGATTTCGCCATTCACGATACAGATGGTCACAATCCCCATGCACACATTCTTCTTACTGTCCGACCACTAAATGAAAATGGAACATGGCAGTATAAAACCGAAAAAGAATATCTCTGTATCAAAGATGGGGAAGAAAAAGGATTTACTGCTTCTGAATTTAAAACTGCTCAGAAACAGGGATGGGAAAAGCAATATCGCTATAAAGTTGGGAAAAAGAAAGAATATCTGACTTCCTCTGCCGCACAGGAAAAAGGATATGAACGGATTGATAAACACCCCAAGAGCAGCCGATATGGCAGACAGAATCCTATTTCCGAACAATGGAACAGTGAGGAACAGCTCTGCCTCTGGAGAGCAAACTGGGCAGATGCCGTAAATAAAATGCTTGCCCTTAATCAGATAAATGCCGCCATTGATCACCGCAGCTTTGCAGCTCAGGGAATCACCGAACAGCCAACCATCCATGAAGGCTACATTGCCCAGAATATGGAAAAGAAAGGCATGATAGCAGACCGCTGTGAAATCAACCGTCAGATTCGTGCGGATAACAAAATGCTCCGAGAATTAAAAGCAAAAGTAGCAAAACTGGCTGAAGCTGTAGAAAAGTCTATTCCAATAATTGCAGAAACATTGGAAGCAATCCGAAATCACATGATTTTTACACAATATCATTTGCTCCACAATGAGATGCAAAAAGAAGTGATCCATGACTGGATGAATCATTTTAATCCAATACTGAATAAATACAACACCGTTAAAAAGAAACTCAAAGCTAAAGTTACAGAGCGGAAAGAACTGAATGTGAAAAAAGAGAAAACCAGTATTTTGAATCCCATCCAGCATATAAAATTGAATCAGCAGCTTACCACTGTTACCGAAGAAATTGAAGAACTGAAATCAAGGAAAGAGCAGCTAATCTTCCAGGCAGAATGCTCTACAGATAAAGATATGACGAATCTATCCAAGAAATACGACCAGATGAATAACAATCTTGATATCCTAGATTCTCAGGACATCTCGCTCAAAAAACAGCTTGAAAAAGATGCCGCCGCTTTCCGGGAAGAAAAATTTCGTCCTGAACCTGAACAGTATACAGAATTGCTGGACACCAGAATCCAGATACGTCCTGATTTTCGGGATAAGCTGATTGAACAACTCAAAGGTACTTTCGGTAAATATTACGACTATCACCGTCGTGATATTGCAGCCAATGAGGTGGATTATCTCAATGTGGAGGATCCTGATGTTTTCTCCCATCGTGCATGGGAACTTGAATATCAGAGGAAACAGGAGATGCGGCGAAATCAGCCTGTTCGATCTAAGAAAAGGTCACATGATATGGAATTATAATTTGTTTCTTCTTTGACCTCTTATAAACACAAAAGCTGAACAAATAGGTTTTTTCTTCCTACCTGTTCAGCTCTTTGTTTACCTGTAAATCAATTCATTTAACACAATCTCTTCTGCCATATTACGAATACCATTTACCGCTCTGACCCATTCCATCTGATCACAAACTTTCAATTCTTCCGTAATGCCCTGCCTCTCCATCATCTGACGCACCAGAATATCCATCCTTTCCTGTGCTTCATCGTCTACAACATTCAGATGTTCTGTCAATCTGTCTTCCAACATATACAGTGAATACATTGCCGGACGATGCTCTTTCAGATATGTTTTCCGCATCATTCCATATTTCCCATAATGCGGTTCTTCATCTGTACTGACAAGATTCGGATAGTAAATTCCGTCTGCGCCAAGTGTGTAGGTTCCACCCATTTTTTCAAATGTGCTTTTCATGTGTTATTCCTCCTTGAAATCAGCGATGTCCTTAGATCATCGCAAAATATTTCAGGGCAGCCTTGATAGCTTCTTCCTTCTCTTTCGGGCATTGTGGAACTCTTGCATTTTCTGATTTTGGAAGATTATAGTTTTCTCCCACTTCAATTCCACATTTGCGTTTTACCTGAGAAATATATAAACTTGAAACCTTCAAGCCAAATTCTTTCAGCACATAATCTTTGATTTCCTGATAGGTTGCTTTCAACTCGGCACTGGTGGCATCCAGCTCGTCCAGGTCTAAGTCGATCTCTATCGTGTCATCTGGCTTCTGTTGGGACAAAAGAACAACCGTCTCCACATGTGTTGTCACTAACATAGGAACACACATCCTTTACCTTGTCACTGACATCGGAACACATTTTTTTCGCTTTTTCTCCGACACCAGCGGATTTTCCAAACCGCTTCTTTGCATTTCCAATTCCATTTGTAAATCCTGTTTTATATATGAAAGTGATTTTATAGGGATCTTTTTCTCCATTTTCATCGTAACCGCCAACGATTACCTTTTCAATTATACTCTCAAAGATACCTCTGTCAAATTCTTCCAGCACCTCATTTTGAGACAGTGCTTTCTTAAAATCTGCAATCCTCCTTTGCAGCGAACTTTCTTCATCTGCCTGCTGTTGGAGATACTCCAGTTTTGCCTTTGCATTACTTAAATCCGTTTTGAGACTTACGTCTGTTTCTTCATAAATATCCTGTTCCACAATGCCGTTCAAATAATTATCCAACAGTTTCTTTCTCTTATAGGAAAGATTGTCAATCTTCTTTTGAAGCTTGTTCAACTGATCTTTTGCGGAATTTTCTCCAAGGGCTTTTTCCGTGTGTTTCAGAAATTCTTCCAGTACATCTTTATTGTCTCTGCAAAGCATCCGATACGACTCCACGAAGGCTTCCTCTATTACCTGCTCTGGGATTCCTTTACTATCCGGGCAGAAACGCTTGCCCTCTTTCGTAGCCTTCACACATTGCCAGATAGTTTTCTTATACTTTGAATTACTGTGCCAACGTCTGCGTGAAAGATTAGCTCCGCAGAATCCACATTCCAACAAACAACTAAAAGCATATTGCCGACTGAATTTTTCTCTTTTTCCCGGTGTAACACCATGCTTGCGATTTCCGTTTCGGCGGCTCCTGATTTCCTGCGCTCTGGCAAACATTTCTTCTGAAATAATCGGTTCATGATGATCGTGTATGTAATACCGATCTTCTTCCCCCAAATTCTCCAACCGTCTTTTTGAGATTGGATCGACTGTAAATGTTTTTCCTAACAAAATATCGCCTTTGTATTTTTCGTTATTTATGATTCCCATGACACTGGATGACACCCAGGGATTTCCTTTTATTGTCATTATTCCCTGTTCATTCAGTTCTCTGGCAACCATAGTGCTTCCGGCCCCCGCTACATACCTTTCAAATATATAGCGGACAACCTTTGCACCTTCTTCGTTAATGGAAATAGATTTTGTAGCCACATCATAATCATAGCCCAGGCACCCTTGAAAACCAACGAGTTCTCCCCGTTTCATTTTCATCTTCAGGCCCTTTTTCACGTTGGCTGAAGTGTTTTCAACCTCCTGCTGTGCAACAGAGCTTAAAATCGTGATAAGAAATTCTCCGTCCTTTAACGTGTTTATCTTTTCTACTTCAAAATAGACTGCGATATTCCTTTCTTTCAGCATACGGACATATTTTAAAGTATCTAATGTATTTCTGGCAAACCGGGGAATACTCTTAGCGATAATCATATCAATCTTTCCGTCCATGCAGTCCTGAATAATCCGCTGAAATTCATCCCGCTTGTCTATTTTTGTCCCTGTAATGGCTTTATCTGCGTATACGCCTACAAATATCCAGTCCTTATTGTTCTGTATAAGGTCTGTATAATACCTCACCATAGAATTATAGCTTTTTATCTGATCTTCATCATCGGTACTTACACGGCAATAAGCGGCAACTCTTAATCGCTCAACACGCTTTCTGGCAGATCCTTCTGAAAAATCATTTGCCTTAATCAATTCTATTTCCATTTTCCGCTCCTTTGTTTTTGTATTCCTATCATAGTGATAATTTCATTATAGATCAGCACAAATGAATCGTCAAGCGGTAATATTAGAAACAATGCCATAATCTTTCATCAGTCTTTTCTGTATCAGTAAATACTCATTTTCATCAATCAATTTCTTTGTTAAAAGCTGTTTGAGCATAGCCAACTGCATTGTATATCGCAGTAATTTTTTTGTATCCATTTCATTCTCCCCTTTCGTCACTGCAAAAAATCCTGCAGGCGGCTGTCGGGGAACAGCCTCATTGGTATCTTACCATCTTTTCAGACCGGAGCAGCCTCTCCGGAAGTATCATTACCAGAAACAGTATCCTCGCCACAAAGTTCCCACGCTCTGCCCGCAGCATGATATTTCTTCGCTCCTATCCATCTTCAACTTCTACTCTGTCTATATATGCAAACTTTACGACACAATGTCGCAAAGCAAGAACTAATATTGGATCGTCCTGGCGTATCTGCCACCTGGCTCCTCTGTTTCTTTACGTCCTACAGGATAAAATATTCAATTATCAAGGTACAGTTCTTTCCACACCAGGAATAGAAAGGGAATATTCCTAGTTTCTAACTTAAAGCTGGATTTTAAAATCCAGAATTTTCGTAATCAGCTTTGTCTCCATCCGCCTTTTCATATATTCATCGGTCACATAATGGATTCTCCCAAATTCATCCTTGTATTCTCTCTTACACTCACTCTTGATAAATGGCTGAAAATAGGAAAGCACCTGATTGATTGCTTCGGCGTCACCTTCGATAGCTGCCTGGATGGTTTCAAACTCCGGTGATTCTCTATGTTTCTTAGATTTCATATGTAGATTCACTCCATCAATTTTCTCATAAGCCTTAAAGAATCATCTTTGTGATAATGCACGGTACTCTGCACCAATTTTAGGCAGGCAGCGATTTCTTTCTCCGTCATATCCAGGAAATAAAGCATCAGAATAATTTCCCGTTTTTTCACGGGAAGTTTTTTCAATGCTTTGCATATCCATTCATCACGGACTGGAACCTGTCTGCCCATAACGGTAAAATTCTCTGCCATATCATAATCATCACAGCAATACAGAGCATCCAGATCTTTCTGTAGAAGTTCAGAAAAATTCACTTCCCGCTTTCTCTTCCGCTCTAATTCATCAAGATAATTCAGTGCCTCACCATGCAGAACTTTAATGCAGTAAGCGCAAAATTTTCTCCGCACGATTTCTTTTTCCTGACGGTTCAGTTTCAAAGGGGATCACCTCCCCTCTGCTTAAAGCCGTAGTAAAAGACGTCTGATCCTCCCTTTCACAGCGAGGACAGGAAAGAATCCGACAAAAAATCGAAAAAAGCAAAAATTTTTATCAAAATCTTTTCTACTGATTGGTAATTGTAATTTTACGATTTATAGTGGAAATTCCATCAAAGAAAATGCCAGAAAGAATTTCAAAACTTTCTGGCTTCTTATCCATGCAAATATAACTTTATACCCTGGCATATATATTCAATCTAAACTATCATCTTATCACTTTTGCAAAGTCCCCATAATACAATCAAACCTTTCAATTTCAGGTTTATAAAAAAAACGGAAATAATAGATTTCTTTCTATTATCTCCGCCCCTTTTTTTCAATATTATATTTCATTAGACCTATATATTGGGAAAGCAAAACGACTAAAACGGTTAATGAAATTAAAGATACAATTTTATTTATACCAGCAACTGTACAATAACACGAAAAAATAATTATTCCTAGCAAAATTCTTGAGGTAAGCTTTTTGCAATGTCTTTTTTCGTCTTCATCCAATACCCTATTTATGTTTTCCACTGGTGCATTTATTAGTATTAATGCAGCGCTGCTTAAAATAATCCCCCATGCTATTGGGAGTATGATTGTATATTGATTGTCAATCAATAATATAGTTGTCTGTATGATAGTAGAACATATAAAACATCCAAAATAACTATTTAAATGTAACCCACCAGCATAAGTTCGTAACAACATAAATACACCAGTAAACACTAAAAACTGCGGAATCATATGCAAATATATAGATATACCAAAACAAATAAGAAAACAACTTAGCATTTCTAATCCTATTTGAAATCCATATTGATATATTGCATATGATTCCTTGGAAATTGCCCCGGCTTTAATAATATAATCCGTGATTTTTTCCGATAAATATTTCATTTTTACTTTTTCTTAAGCGCCTTAAGCTCCATCGGCATTTTGGGCTGATGATAAATATAAGCACATGCACTATTTGCGGAAATTTTTCCCAGTTTTAAAGATACATTTGCTAATACTTTCGCAGGTTCCAGTTTTACATTTTTAGATTTCATAATTTGAAACTCCCTTCCTTTTTGTTTTTTATTACCTTATCACAAAAACATGTTCACTCATCCTTCACGTCAAAATACCGAGTGTTCATGTAACTTTTTCTATCTTTCTATTCTCCATACAGTACCATCCGGATTACAAAACACTCCGGTATACTATCATCAATGGATACCGTACCATGGTATTTCCCCACTACCCTCCGTACAGATGACAGTCCGATCCCATGGTTATCTTTATCTGTCTTTGTAGTCCTCAGTTCTTCCCCTCTTCCCTTTACCAGCTTCCCTTTATAGCTGTTCTCCACCATGATCAGCAGATTTCTTTTATCATATTTTATCTTCAGACGTATATACTTCTTCTTTTCCGCTTTCCCTGCTCCCTCCACTGCATTTTCCAGCAAGTTCCCTAAAATCAAGCTGATGTCCGCGCCTTTAAACGGCATCTCCATAGGAATGCTCAGCTCTGACCGGAACTCGATCCCTTCCTGTTCTGCAATCCTCTCCCAGTACCCTACCAGAGAATCCATCACTATGTTCCCGGTATTCACTATTCCTGACAGTTCCAGTTTTCCATCCTCTATCACATCATCCACGAACCGGATGATCTCACCGCATTCTCCCCTTTCTGCATATGCAAGGATTGAAATGAAATGATTCCTCATGCTATGCCGTACATCTCTCATCTGAAGCATAGAGATCTCCGTTTCTTCCTGATGCCTTTCACACAGCTCCAACTGCTGTTCATACACCACGTTCATCCGTTTTACCTGCAGGTCATCCGCCAGTTTTATATAAACATAAAAGCCCAATACATTGATAACAAGCAGGATTACAACCGACATAAGGGAATAGACCTCCGCATATTCCCAACTTGTGCTATACGCCAGGGTAAACACTGCGTTCATGATATATATGCTCCCTACCGGTATAAAAACCAGCAGGATATTATGCCCTGCCGGAAGTTCCTTGATCTCTTCATTGGTAAAAATCTTTTTCAATGCTAAGATCACTGCAAAAAAGAGCAGTTTTGAAACAAAAGCCCCAAAACGCTGGGAAACCGCCAGATATTCGCAATAGAGCATGAGCAGGTTATTGACCAGTGTTTCCACCAGCATCCAGACCGCATCAAATATTATAACAAAAAAGCATTTCTTCCAGATTTTGCCTTCAAATATACTTATCACCGCAAACAGTGTGACCCCCACTGTCACACCTATATTCCTAGCTGCCGGCAGTATCCGGACGATCTCCGGAATGCTAAGCTGCCAGAATACAAAAACTATAATCCCAGTCAATACACGGATGCTTCTTTTCTTCTTTTCAAAAAATATATTGAAATAAAAGAAAAATATATATGCAGTAAACACTGTAGGCAGTATATCTATCGCTCCAATAAGCCAATTATCTATCAACATAAAAAGTGTCCTCCATTGCACAGTACTGTTCACTGATCTGCCTTCTCCGATCCTCACTGATGGAGACCCTTTTTCCATTATCCATTATGATAAAGTCATATGCCAGCCTGTCTACATGTTTATAATTCACCAGAAAAGACTGATGTACCCTCAGGAACAATGTTTTACTGGCTTTCAGGCTTTTTTCAATGTCATTGAGTTTTCCATATAGTTCCAACACTTCCTTCTCTGTTACTATGTACACTTTTCTTCTTTTACTCTCAAAATAAAGAATATCCCGGATCGGTACTTTATGGTTCATCCTCTGGTAGCTGTACCTGAAATAGCTGTCAGAACTGCTGATCTCTTCACACGCTACCCCAAAACAGGCTTCCATCTGCATTTCGTTCACTGGTTTCAGTAGAAAACGGAATGGTCTTACGATGAAGGATTCCTGCATATAGCTTTCATGGCTTGTGACATATATGATCAGGGTATTCTTGTCTACTTTCCGGATTTTCTGTGCCGCTGTGATCCCATCCTCTTTTTCCATCTCTATATCCAGAAAAATAATATCATACCTGCTTCCGCCCTCCACTGCATCTGCCAGATCTTTCCCATCCCAGAACACCTCTGTTTCTGCCGGGATAAAGCATTTCTTTGCTATCCCGCACAGCATTTCCTCTATCTTTCCTGTCGTTGCAATATCATCATCACAAATTGCTACGTTTATCATCTTTCTCTTCTCTCTTCCTTTTCTCAGCGATCTTTCTGACAGCCTGTATCATCGTCCAGATCATTTCCTGGTCATACTTGTCCAATTTCTTATAAACTTCAATCAGGTCATAATATTCGTCTATCGTTTCATTGATCCGGATCTGCCCGGTCAAATCCCGCTTCACATCCGACAGACCGAGTAAATAATCTGTTGTAACATTGAAATACCCTGCCAGCCTTTTTAGAACATCAACTTTAATAATAGAAATATCCCTTTCGTACTTGCTGAGCATCTGTTGTGTTATCCCTAATTCTGCTGCTAAGAGTTCCTGTATGAGTCCCCTCTTTTCCCGGAGACTTTTAATACGGCTTTCCATAATTCTCTACTCCTTAAGTTCATGATACTATCATGCTACCCGTTTTGTAGAGTTATGATACAAATAATAGGAGTATTCAATTACGCAAATATGGCAGTGCATAACTGCACTGCCATATTTGTAAAATCTCATATATACTCTCTTTCCCAGGATAATTTTGTAATCATAAAATTATTTTGAAAACAACTAAACCTCTAACTTCTCTTTTTCCAATTCAGCCATATATTTCTCCCATTCTGCTTTCGGAATCTTCAAACTTCCCATAGTCTGTTCCGCTGTCCATCCCATTGTTTCCATGAGATTTCTAATTGAAAAAAGAATACCTTTTTCAATTCCTTTTTCTTCCACACCTTTACTTAAATTACACATAATAGACACCTCTCTTTCTAATGTCTTCGTCATTTCAATCGAAAAATCATTCTGTAAAATTTTCTTTTTTTCATCTGCATCCCGTTCTGAAGAAAGAAGTACCTCTAATAATTTTAAAATGCCAGAACTATTTTTATCATCAATATCTCCTAAACATATCATAATACATGTAAGCAAATCATAATTTTGTATCTTTTCTGATACATCTCCTATTAGCTTTTCTTCTTTTATAGAATATCTGTTGATACTATTTTTTCTATACCGTGGAGGATTCAAACAAATCCAAATACTATAGACTTTCTTTATCATATCATAATGAGCATCCGTAAATTCAACTCCATATTGTGAAGAAATCAATCTACTACAGTAGTAAATTCCCCGTTTCATAATTGGATAGCCTGGATAAAAATCATTCTGTGCCTCAATATTTATAATCAGCTGAATCCTTTCTCTTGTTCCTGGTATATCCGCATAAAAGCATATATCATAAGTAACCGTACCTTCATAAACAGAAGTATCCTCTGTAGCTGTGCTCTTTATCTTTTCCCCTGATAACCGTTCATCCATATTTACAGGTACTTTCCCAATATCAGGTTCTCCTTGTATATATTTTTCAACAATCTCCTGAATATTGCAATCTCTATATTCTTCCAAGCAACTTTTCATAATCCAGGCAAGTATAACTTTATTTGCAAGCAGGCGCTTACAAGCTGCATCATACGAAGCCTTGTCTCCTGCCGCATTTATATCTTGCGCCAATATATTTTCAACTTTCATGTGATAATACCCTCACCCATTATTTGTTATTTTTAGTTTATCATAATCGTTGAGTAGAAACCATATTTTTTTGATACCAATTCCATAAAACTATATCTTTTATTTTCTGTTTATATTTCTGTGTATCTTTTATTGTAGTTATGTAATCATAAGCTCCTGCTTTTAATACTGAAAAAATTTCCTGCGGTGTCCCATCCAATATTGTTAAAATAGGACAATCTTCTCCCATTTTGCTTTTTATTCTTACAATAGGCAGAAATGTGCCTTCTTTAATTCTTGCCCTATCAAAATGTATAATAACAATATCAGCCGAAGGATACTTCTCTTTCTGCGAAACATCGTATTCACACCAAATAAGTTCAAACCATCCTTCTGCAATTTTTTTAGTTATTTCAAATACTGCTTTGCTATCACTAAACAATATTATTTTCACCCCATACCAACACCTTTATCATTATCTTGCACTATATCTTTTAATTTACAATCATTTCTCCTCTCTGTTTTATTCATGTCAAAATACCGAGTGTTCATGTAACTTTTTCTATCTTTCTATTCTCCGTACAGCACTACTCGAATCGCAAAACACTCCGGTATACTATCATCAATGGATACCGTACCATGATATTTCCCCACTGCCCTCCGTACAGACGACAAGCCAATCCCATGGTTCGCTGTATCTATCTTTGTAGTCCTCAGTTCTTCCCCTCTTCCCTTTACCAGCTTCCCTTTATAGCTGTTCTCCACCATGATCAGCAGATTTCTTTTATCATATTTTATCTTCAGACGTATATACTTCTTCTTTTCCGCTTTCCCTGCTCCCTCCACTGCATTTTCCAGCAAGTTCCCTAAAATCAAGCTGATGTCCGCGCCTTTAAACGGCATCTCCATAGGAATGCTCAGCTCTGACCGGAACTCGATCCCTTCCTGTTCTGCAATCCTCTCCCAGTACCCTACCAGAGAATCCATCACTATGTTCCCGGTATTCACTATTCCTGACAGTTCCAGTTTTCCATCCTCTATCACATCATCCACGAACCGGATGATCTCACCGCATTCTCCCCTTTCTGCATATGCAAGGATTGAAATGAAATGATTCCTCATGCTATGCCGTACATCTCTCATCTGAAGCATAGAGATCTCCGTTTCTTCCTGATGCCTTTCACACAGCTCCAACTGCTGTTCATACACCACGTTCATCCGTTTTACCTGCAGGTCATCCGCCAGTTTTATATAAACATAAAAGCCCAATACATTGATAACAAGCAGGATTACAACCGACATAAGGGAATAGACCTCCGCATATTCCCAACTTGTGCTATACGCCAGGGTAAACACTGCGTTCATGATATATATGCTCCCTACCGGTATAAAAACCAGCAGGATATTATGCCCTGCCGGAAGTTCCTTGATCTCTTCATTGGTAAAAATCTTTTTCAATGCTAAGATCACTGCAAAAAAGAGCAGTTTTGAAACAAAAGCCCCAAAACGCTGGGAAACCGCCAGATATTCGCAATAGAGCATGAGCAGGTTATTGACCAGTGTTTCCACCAGCATCCAGACCGCATCAAATATTATAACAAAAAAGCATTTCTTCCAGATTTTGCCTTCAAATATACTTATCACCGCAAACAGTGTGACCCCCACTGTCACACCTATATTCCTAGCTGCCGGCAGTATCCGGACGATCTCCGGAATGCTAAGCTGCCAGAATACAAAAACTATAATCCCAGTCAATACACGGATGCTTCTTTTCTTCTTTTCAAAAAATATATTGAAATAAAAGAAAAATATATATGCAGTAAACACTGTAGGCAGTATATCTATCGCTCCAATAAGCCAATTATCTATCAACATAAAAAGTGTCCTCCATTGCACAGTACTGTTCACTGATCTGCCTTCTCCGATCCTCACTGATGGAGACCCTTTTTCCATTATCCATTATGATAAAGTCATATGCCAGCCTGTCTACATGTTTATAATTCACCAGAAAAGACTGATGTACCCTCAGGAACAATGTTTTACTGGCTTTCAGGCTTTTTTCAATGTCATTGAGTTTTCCATATAGTTCCAACACTTCCTTCTCTGTTACTATGTACACTTTTCTTCTTTTACTCTCAAAATAAAGAATATCCCGGATCGGTACTTTATGGTTCATCCTCTGGTAGCTGTACCTGAAATAGCTGTCAGAACTGCTGATCTCTTCACACGCTACCCCAAAACAGGCTTCCATCTGCATTTCGTTCACTGGTTTCAGTAGAAAACGGAATGGTCTTACGATGAAGGATTCCTGCATATAGCTTTCATGGCTTGTGACATATATGATCAGGGTATTCTTGTCTACTTTCCGGATTTTCTGTGCCGCTGTGATCCCATCCTCTTTTTCCATCTCTATATCCAGAAAAATAATATCATACCTGCTTCCGCCCTCCACTGCATCTGCCAGATCTTTCCCATCCCAGAACACCTCTGTTTCTGCCGGGATAAAGCATTTCTTTGCTATCCCGCACAGCATTTCCTCTATCTTTCCTGTCGTTGCAATATCATCATCACAAATTGCTACGTTTATCATCTTTCTCTTCTCTCTTCCTTTTCTCAGCGATCTTTCTGACAGCCTGTATCATCGTCCAGATCATTTCCTGGTCATACTTGTCCAATTTCTTATAAACTTCAATCAGGTCATAATATTCGTCTATCGTTTCATTGATCCGGATCTGCCCGGTCAAATCCCGCTTCACATCCGACAGACCGAGTAAATAATCTGTTGTAACATTGAAATACCCTGCCAGCCTTTTTAGAACATCAACTTTAATAATAGAAATATCCCTTTCGTACTTGCTGAGCATCTGTTGTGTTATCCCTAATTCTGCTGCTAAGAGTTCCTGTATGAGTCCCCTCTTTTCCCGGAGACTTTTAATACGGCTTTCCATAATTCTCTACTCCTTAAGTTCATGATACTATCATGCTACCCGTTTTGTAGAGTTGTGATACAAATAATAGAAGTATCGAATTACACATTTAATAAAATGATATCCTACTTATATTTTATATCCAAAATTGTATTCCTAACAAACAATGCTAACCTCAAACATCTCTAAAATAAACCACATTACTAAACCTTACTAACTTACTAAAATTAATTTTAACTTTCTTGTAACAAAAATAACTTTACTGGTATATATATATGAATCCCAATATAGAATAGTCTTTATCTAAAAATCAATTCATGTAAAACAGTTGAATTTTCAAAAGAATAATGTTCATTATTTTCTTTTCGGCGTCCAATATTGGATTCCCTTAAGAACATGGAAATTCATACTTTTAGGAAATTTTATCAAGAAAGGAGGTGTTGACTATGATCCAAAGAAGATGGTCAGTGACATTAAGAGATCAACAGCTTATCTACAGGCGGCATAAGCAAAACAAGCAGCTATAAGGAGACTTTCATCTGGACAGTCACTAAACAAAGCAGAATGTAACAGATAACGTCCATTGAATAGTGCTGATACAGGAAGCGAATCAGTAATCAAAAATACAAAGAATGAGCCAGTAGTCGGCAAGAATTAACACCATGAGGCATGCCCCGCAAAGGAGCATAGATGACTCTCTGGTTATGAGCAGGCAGGACGAAGGAAGTTAGGACCTCTGGAGACAGAAATGATCCTGGTGGATATAGGAGGTTAACTGCCATAGAGGGATGGGTATACACAAGGCCCGTAAAGCGAAAATCAATGACGTTTTATTTCGTATACCTTTTAACTACTATTTCAGTACTTGATATATCGAAATGCTCATAGCTATGGCTTATTCACTGAAATATTGAATTTTCAATAAAAACAATTGATTATACAACGAGGCCGTATTATATTGAACTATAGCAAATACGAATTTAAAAGCATGTTATTTACTAATACTGTTGGATTATGATATACTCTTAAAGGGCTAAAGGATATTTTATATAACATCCCCCTTTCCCTTATTTTCGTATTTGATACGTTTCAATATCTATAATTAGAGCATATTTGTTCCAATCTAAATAGAACAAAATCCTAAATTTTAAATAGTAATACCCTTGATTATACGAGGAGGGATAAATGGAAGATTTTGATATTTTATATAAAAAATATTACCCGCAAGTTTATAGGTATCTATTAAGTATTTGCAGAAACGCAGAAATTGCAGAAGAACTCACTCAGGAAACATTTTATCAAGCTTTTCAATCAATTAATCGTTATGATGGATCATGCAAATTTTATGTATGGCTTTGCCAAATTGCCAAACACTTGTGGTGTAAAGAATTAAGACGAAACAAGAAATATTCTAATACCAATAACATTGAAAAAAACACAGCTGCGCAATTTATCCCTGCCCCTGATGAAAGCGTAATAAAAAAAGAAAATATTTTTTCTCTTTTTTCAGCTTTACACAAGCTAACAGAACCCACGAAAGAAGTTATGCTCTTACGAATTACCGGAGAACTTAGTTATAAAGAAATTGGACAACTATTTAACAAGACAGAAAGTTGGGCAAGAGTTACCTACTATCGTGGCAAACAACAGTTAAGGAGGTATTTAAATGAAATGTAGCATAGTACAAGATCTATTACCATTATATGCAGATAATCTTACAAGCAATGAAACAAATATTGCAATCGAAGATCATTTGTCTGAATGTGAAACATGCGCCAAATATTATCATGATATCATCGACATGACTGAACTTCCATCCAAACCCACTAAAGACGAATTTATTGATGTTAATAAAATAAAGGAACTAAAAAAACGTGTTACTCTAAAAATAGTAAAAATACTAATAGTATTTTTTTCTATTTGTGCAATTATATTTTTCTTAGCTATATACAGATTTTCTATCACCTACCCTGTTACTAAAGATAATATCAATATAACAACTACAAACAATAACAACAACTGGACTATTTGTTTAGAAACAGAGGCTGGTAAGCGGCTTTCTTTTGATTCAAAGACTGAAAATATTTTAGATGCATCAGGGAATGTATGTGAACAAAAAGTAACCATATATAATTTACAATACAAAAAATCTATTAACAATGAAAAGAACCATATTACTTGGGAATATTCTTCTGCAAATGTAAATTTTATAATTAATCTAGAAGATGATGTTATAAACTTGTCCAATGGCACAGTCCAGAATTCCTCAAGGTAAGAGAGTAATAGAAACTGTATAAATTTTTCAGGTTTATCAAGTTTTTTGTGTAAGTTTTACAAAAAATTATGGGGAGGAATACCTCCCCATTTTTCATGATAATGTACTTTTATAGATTAATTTGATAAAGTATCTTTATAAACTGCCCCATTTAATCATTTGATTCACAGGTATCCTGATAAGCCGAATTAATTGCTCGTAAGCTTCACTAAGTAATTTAGATTCCTTTCCCTTGTCAGCAGAATCCAGCATTCTTAAACGATGATCTATCTTTTACGCTCTTTCATAAAGCGTCATTTTTAGAATCCTCTATTCTCATATTTTCGAATCCTAATCTGGATTTTTTCATCCATATCTAGCTAATTTCGCATAAGTGTCCAGTTATTTATTAGATATTCTCTCCATTTTTTATACAATAATGTTATACACAAATATACAGTTTAAACAGGGCATTTTCTTTTGGAATGGTACCTGTTGATTTACACTCTCTTTTGACCCACTTTTACACTGAATATTGACCCACTATCATTTCCCAAAGTAGCTATCAAGGCATCACTTCGTTTGATAGGAATCAGCCTGGACAGCCACTTTAGGAAATAATTAGCAGCAGCCAAGGCCATAAGACCAATTTATACCATGGATCAGTTTTAAGTGTAAATCAACAGTACCTTTCATCTTTACTTTACTCAGTCGAGTAGACTAAGACCTCTCAATCTTAGCCCCTCACAGATCCGTACGTGCGGGTAACACCATAGTACCGATAGTGTCCGATTAGCTTCACATTCAATTCCTTGATTATCTCTCGCATCGGTCGATTTCGATTATCATAAATCCAATTCTTATAGGCTCTGACCTTTTGCTCAAACTTCTTTCTTGAAGTCTGTACTTTTGATGCGAAACCTCCTTTTCGGTTTTTGCTACAGTAAAAAGTAAATCCCAGAAAGTCAAATGTTTCCGGTTTATGTTCTCCTCTTGCCCTGCGATTCTGCTCTGCAAATCTTCCAAATTCAATCAGTCTGCTTTTACTACTCTCAAGTTCCAGTCCAAACTTTTCCATTCGTTCTTTTAACTCTTTATAGTATCTTTCAGCTTCTGACTTATATTGAAATCCTGCAACAAAATCATCCGCAAAGTTGACAAGAAAACACTCTCCCTGCATTTCCTTCTTCACTACAAGTTTGAACCACAGCGTCAGCACATGATGCATGTATATATTCGCAAGCATCGGACTCATTACGGAGCCTTGTGCAGAACCTTCCTCTGTTGGTTCAAATTTACCCTGTTCCATTATTCCTGCTTTAAGATATTTACGTATCAGCCACAGTAAGTTCTTATCCTGTATGTTCCATTCGAGAAACTTCATCATCCACCCATGGTCGATATGGTCAAAGAACCCTTTGATGTCAGCATCTACGATATAGCTGATTTTCCCATAACTTATCCGTTGATATACCTCTTTTATCGCTTCGTGACAACCTCTGTTCAGTCTGAATCCATACATACAGTTTAGGAATCTTGGCTCATAAATAGCACCCAATATTTTCTTCACTGCCATTTGTACAATCTTATCCTCATAAGAAGCTATCCCTAATGGTCTTTTCTTTCCATTTGCTTTAGGAATATATACCCTCAGCGATGGAAGTGGCTTAAAGGATTTATTTTTCAGCCTTTGTACTAAATCCTTGATATATCTGTCAAGGTTCTTCCCATACTCCTCTTTGGTGACCTTGTCAATTCCGACTGCTTTGCTCCCATCTAATTCCTTATGACATTGCTTTAGCATATCTTCATTTATCAAGTGGTACACTGATGTAAATATAGGATGTTTTGATGTTGCCGATATCTCAGCTATTCTTACTAATTTCGTTTCCATTATTTCCTCCGTCCCTGAGTACGGATAATGTGTCCTCAGTAAGACCTTTACTATGCAATCCCCTTCCCTCCATCGGCATTGCCCGATTTCTACAGTACTATGGGATTGTCCGACCACCTACCATTCATTTGAAATACTCCGTTTTCAGTTGCAATTTCATACTCTTCTTCGAGAAATGGCAGGTTCTCCCCAGTTGATGTGTATTCACAATGTAAAACATGATTGGTTCTCTGACTCCGCAGTGCCACATAATACTCACCATATCGTATTACATGATATTGTCTTCCGCACCAGTTAAGACGTCGACCGACTGAAGTTAACGTTTCGAAGCTCAATCACTATTCAACCCTGCTTTCTTGCTGTCTACGCTTGTCAAATGCCGTTACCGACATCATCCCAAGACTCGCTATTATCTGGTTGGCTAGACCTTGGATAAACCGGATTCCCGCCGGCTTGACTACACACCCTTAGCTGGGCGCACAACTGGAATTGACACTTTCTACTGTATTCGTAGTATACAGAATCTTTCTTACTGCACTTCCATAGCTGAAAAGCTGAATCACATGTTGCAAATTCTTCCCCTTACGTCTACAGCCCCCGGTACTGACTCCATGACTATTTAAATCGCTCGAATTCTGCTTCTGTTGCCTTTAAGACTGGTAGGATCCGTAGTCATTCTTTAATTGGGCAGTAAAACGCCTATAATCTTTATTGGGCACATATTTTATAGAGTTGCAAATAAGGTGTACAATACCTCTCTGGATCGTAACATTTAGGAAATCTTGAAAATATTTTCTTAACTTACACACTTTATTTTCCCTCTCAGTTTTTCTAACCTGCGCTCCAAATTTGTCAAATACCACAATTGCCAGTCAAGACCTGAACCCGTATCTTGACTGACAATCCGGCATTTAAAATCATATAACGGAGAAATTATCAGATAATTTACTCACACACTTTTTTAAACTTCCATAATGCTATACTGATTCACTATATCGTTCTTCTTGTGATTGATATAATTCGTAATAATGTCCTTTCTTTTCCATAAGTATTTTATGAGTCCCTTCTTCAATAATTTTTCCTTCTTTTAGCACAATAATTCTATCACACTTTTTAGCATGTCCCATGTTATGTGTAATAATTATAAAAAGTTTATCTGCTACATCATTAAATATTTTATTTAAAATTTCTTCAGATTTGATAGGATCAACATTAGAAAAAGGCTCATCCAATATCACCAAATCAAATATTTTTT
>OHTZ01000745.1_pt1 | contig 19340 bp, 20 predicted proteins | sample 1579011 | NCBI WGS metagenome assembly OHTZ01 (sample SAMEA3879603, study PRJEB24766) | human gut metagenome | biome: human-associated habitat; feature: feces | place: USA | collected 1985/1987
TCCTCTGCCATACCTGCACTATAATTTATAGGGTTGCGTGAGTAGGTTTCCCTACTCAACAACTCTCGTTTTGTTGTAATTATATCTTGCAGATCGATCATACTTAAACCTTTGATTTACAGCATTAAAGGTAATAAAATAATCGCAAAACCGCAAGTGGATAAATAGATTGATTATCTGATTTTTAATGTTTTAACTATAGGATTCTCAAGAATCAAAACCACGTCCTTCCAGGCAATCCGATAAACAGTATCTGCCCCGTTCCGCTCTACTTTCATGAACTGATAGCCTGCTACAAACTTCTTTTCGAACAGACTATATGAACGATTATCAAATGAAAACATACGGACTATCCTGCGATTTCGAGACATGACTATAAAGACGTCTCCATCATTGGGCTCACGGTGAAGCCGTTCACGAATGACAGACAACACACGGCTGTGTTTACAACGCATATCGGTAAAATCACGGACATAATAAAAATGATTCAGACCGGTAACACTCAACATAACCCCTCCAACTTCTCTACCATACGAACCAAATCCTGGTAGCTTAAATTCTTTTGGGACAAATGCAAGCCATTGCTGATACGAATCCCAACCCAAATACGAACCGGGTGATCATCTCTGCTTGGTGATACCGGTTGAGGTTGATCACTAGCCCTGGATTTTTCCTCATGACCAATTGCAGGAGCACCATCAACCTGGACTTCAACTACTTTTTTACGGGTATCCTTGTACCATTTCTGAAAGATGTTATAAGGAACTTTGTTCTTAACGCAAAACGATTGGAGAGATTCTCCATGAGGCAAAGCCTCGGTCTGGTATTGAAAGTAAAACCTTTCAAGATCTTCACTGCTATACATAAATTCTAAAATTTTTGTTCGCAGCGAAGATAGAGGTTGCAATCAATAGCCATTTTTTGACTGCTTACGGAAGACTTCTCGGTAACTATCTCAAATATGCCTATAAACAAAGAAAACAGCCCCACTGAAGCTGTTTTCTGAAATTAGTTCATAAAAAATTGATACTATGTAGTTTCATAGTATACTCTCCTTCATTTCATTCACTATGTATCTCACATCCTCATCCGTCACATAAGGACCACTCGGCAAGCAAAGACCACGTTTGAACAAGCCCTCACTGACACCATTCACATAGGCAGGATTAGCCGAATAAACCGGCTGGAGATGCATGGGCTTCCATAAGGGACGGCTCTCGATACCGGCTCTGTCCAAGCAAACACGCATGGCCTCTACATTACGGTTAGGCTCACAAGAAGTATGGGCACTCACTGACTCATGCGTAACACCGGCGGCACCACCTACGGCGCCTTTTACTGTCTCACGGTAGGCATCCTCCTCACCTCTCACATGCAGATTCCCGTCAAGTAGTACCGTGTTCAGCCAATAGTTGCTGTCATAACGTCCGGAAGGATTCTCATGAAGCGTGATTCCCTCCACATCGGCCAACAACTTACGATACAGACCGCACAGATGCTTATGGTGCGCTATGTGCTCATCCACCACCGTCATCTGGCCGCGACCGATACCTGCACAAATATTACTCATCCTATAATTATAGCCTATACGCTCATGCTGGTAGTAGGGATAGGACTCACGGGCCTGGGTAGCATAGAACATAATCTCTTTCTTAGACTCCTCATCAGGGCAAATCAAAGCACCGCCACCGCTGGTGGTTATCATCTTGTTGCCATTGAAGGAAAGCACGCCGTATTTGCCAAAAGTTCCGAGGACTTGCCCGTCAAACTTGCTTCCAAAGCCTTCGGCGGCATCCTCTATGACCGGAATATCATATTTATCTGCCACCGACATGATTTGGTCTATCTTGTAGGGCATCCCATACAAAGCCACCGGAACAATCGCTTTGGGCTTCCGACCGGTCTTGTCGATACGATCCCTAATAGCCTGCTCCAGAAGAACCGGGTCCATGTTCCATGTATCAGCCTCAGAATCCACGAATACCGGAGTGGCACCAAGGTAGGTCACCGGATGGGAAGAGGCACAAAAAGTGAAGCTCTGTACTATCACTTCATCACCTTGAGCAACTCCGCAAGCAAGCAGGGCCAGATGCACAGCAGCAGTACCGGCACTTAAAGCCACCACCTTTTTATTCCGCCCAATGAAGCGTTCCAAATCCTGCTCGAAGGCATTCACGTTCGGTCCGAGAGGAACAACCCAGTTGGTATCAAAGGCTTCTTGTATGAAGCCCATCTCCTTGCCGCTCATGTGGGCGAGGCAAAGATATATTCGTTTGTCCATAAAGTTATAAATGAATTTCTTTTCAAAGAAGTGCAATGAATATTATGAAGATATCTCTCTTTTTACATAATATGGAATTAGCAAAAAAACAAGGATTTTACAGAGCTTTTTCCAAAACCGTTTCATATCTAAAACTATATAATTGCTTCTTTTTTAGCAAGGGTTACTTTCTCAAGATGTCCTGGACATAATATCCGAGACTCAGCCAATCGAATTATTCGTGCTTTCGATTTATCCGCCTCCTTTTTATTACCATTGGGAAGATTCGTTACAACATTATATCCCGGTATATATGAATCTCCTGAAAAAACATAGTTCCCTACAAGATAAGTAATACAAGTTGGACTATGCCCCGGTGTTTCTATTGCCTTTACATTTATCCCATCTAGTAGAGTAATGGAATCTTCTTCACGAACAACTTTAATATTTTCTCCCCAATATACCATTGGGGTACCATAGTATTTCGATAGATTCAGTTTTACAGAAGCCAAAGCTTTTATACCAGCTTCATTAGTATAGATTATTGCACTGGGAAATATCCGTACTAAAGCAGGCAATCCATAGATATGATCGTAGTGAATATGTGTCAGTAAAATCCCTTTCAGCACTCTGTCTTTATCCACAATCTCCATAATTTTTTCAACATCTCCAGGGTCCACAATCCAAAAATCCAATCTATCAACTTCAAGAATATATGTTTTTGATTCTAGAATAGTATTGACAATGGATTTTACAGTTAACATTATATTAAAAATATTGAATCACCGATTATCAGCACAATCTTCAATGCCTTCAAATTATATCATCAATAGATTGATAACCATTTTCTCCATGCTGGAAAATTATTGAACATATCCGTGAAATTATCAGGATTCTTAAACCCTTCCCAGTTCCTATATTTTTTAGGCAGCCCTCTTTGTGCGACAAATGGATTATAGTTCAAATACCTACCCTTATTCAAAGAAGTTATCTCAGCCATTTCATCAACACTTAGTTCAAAATCTAAAATCGAAATATTTTCTTTCAAATGAACCATATTCCAAGTCTTAGGAATCACAATAATACCTCTTTGGACAAGCCACCGTAGGACTACTTGAACGGTGCTCTTACCATGTTTTTTTGCGATTGCCAAAATCAAAGGATGCTCGATAATCTCCAGTCTTGGCTCTACTGAACGAAAATGACTGAATGTCGACATAGCTTCAACTGCAATTCCTCTATCCTGACAGTATTTTGTTAATTCAATCTGAGCGTTTAATGGACTAATTTCTATCTGATTTACAGCAGGAACAACATCCGAAATCTCACTCAAAGCTTCAATATGTGGCTGCAGAAAATTGGAAACTCCAATTGCCCTGATTCTTCCCTCTTTATAGAATTTCTCAAGAACCTCCCACATATCCATGAATATTTTCCAAGGATTATGAATCAAAAATAAGTCTATATATTCCGTATCAAGGTTATCAAAAGATTTTAGAATAGCTTGTTCGATACTGACATTATTTCTTCGGTTAAGAATTCTATGAATTCCATACTTATATCCCCCATAGTAAAACGCATCAATATTTACTTTTGTAGTAATAAACACATCTTCACGCTTAATACCATGTTTCTTGAAAATCCGGGCAATATCAGCCTCATTATAATATCTCCAAGCTGTATCAAACTGCCTGTAACCCATATCATAAGCTTTTATCAAAGTATCTTCTAGCTTATCCTTCGGTATAAGAAACGTTCCTAGACCAACTTGCGGCATTTCAATGCCATTATTTAATTTTACATATTGCATATCCATATAATTATGCAGTTAAAATATTACGTATTCTTTATATGGTTCAAACGATTTTGCCCATCCAGCAAAACGGTTGACAACAGATTCATTATCAATCATGAGTCGTTCACGCTCAGATTTATTCGTCAAACGGTTGTAAAGTTCAGAGACTTCTACAACGCGAGTGATTCCATCTTCTCCTATCATGCAACGAGTTACGTTGAAAGTTAACTTAATAAGCCGTTTAGTTGATTCATCCCAATAAGAGTGAAGAACTATACCAAATTCAGCTAAAACATTATCAAGAAAGAAGCCGACATCGGGAGTAAATGCTAAATTCCCAAGGGCATAAGCGCAGAATACACCATTATCCAAACGTTCACAGCGTAGTGAAGTATGAGGGTGGTTAGCTACAATAATATCAGCACCGGCCTCTTTTAGACTATCAATAATAAATCTGGTATAGAAACCTGGAGATGGATTATATTGTCCTCCAACATGAGGATAAGCCACGACAATATCTGCCACTTCTTTTGCTTTATGAACCTTTTCAAGAACCCTTTCAAGAAAAACTTGATTTTTTGAATTGGTAATAGCAGCAGGTGAGACATCATCAGAAATATATTTTTCTATAGATTTTCCCTCTCCTGATGTTTTAAATTCCAACTTCAATAATTTCTGTTGTTTCTTGGTCAAATCAATTCTCCACTGTTCATCCTCATTGAGAAATACCCCATTCAGTTGCGAATTGGTTCCAAAAGTACAGCATATAACAGCTACCTTCAGAGTACCGACTTGCTTAACAAATACTTTTTCACTATCTCCTACTGTAAGATAACTACCAGAACAATCAATGCCAGCAGCTTTAATACAACGCAATGTCTCAGACAAGCCATCTACCCCTCTATCCAAACAATGGTTATTGCAGGTCGCTACAAAATCAATACCAGCCGCTTTCACCTCATCCAATAACGAAGAAGGAGTAGCAAAGCATACATCTGATTGAGTGATATTATCTTGAGTATAAGGGGAACGCATGATGGGTGATTCCAAATTGGCAATCACATAATTAGAATCCTTCAACAGAGGTGCCAAACCAGACAGATACCCATCATATCTATACTCACCATGTTTCTTCATTACGGCATCATTCTGTGCTTTCAAACACATGATGTCTCCAAGAAAACTCAATTTAATCATACTTTCATCATAAGTCTTGAACCATTCTCAAATTTCATCTCTACGCTATTGCGATAGTCTTTATGAACTTTAGAGACTCTCTCCATCACTTCATCCAAATATTTTCCAAAAAGAGGTCCACCATTCATCTGTGCAAATCCTGATTCTGCAGTTAGATTCATCTCTATGAAAACCGGCTCATTCATCAAGTGCAATATCCCACCCGACCAAATCGAAATAGGGCAGACGACGATGCAAATCAAACACGAATTTCATCACTCTATCATAATTCGGTATAGTAAGGCTTTCAAATCCTAAGAATTCTTTCAATGTAGGTTTATCAAGTGTGTGATAGCGAAGAACACGCTGATCGAGACTACCATCATCATAAACATGGCAGAAACCACCACCTGTCGATGCATTATCATTAAACGCACCTTTACCTCCAAATCGAACGACTGATACCAATAGTACATATTCTCCAGCTAAAGTACGATAAGTATAAATTCTAAGCGTGTTCAGTGACGACTCGTTCAGTTTCTTCAATGTTGCACTTTGTTCAAGCCGTTTCTGAATATTGAAATCCCATTTATATGTCTCAAACAAATCCTTGACTTTCGCTGTATCAATTTCTTCCTTCCGAACCAATTTCACATTCTTACCTGAACCTGAATCAATGGATGGCTTGATTATACAATCCAAATCAGTTGCAAGTACCAGTTTAACAGCTTCTTCTGTAGAAATAGGCATATCATCAGGGCTAAAGAATCTACCATTAATATTCTTCATCAGAATGGAAGGTTTCTTAATATCAGGGAATAGTCTGTCATAACCATTTTTATCCATATAGGAATTGATGAAATCGAAACGATTCAAGCAAGGAATAACATAATAGTAATACACATCATCCGACATATACCTATCATTATAATCAGAGCACCACATCCTTGAATAGAAATCAGCATATACCATTGAAACCTGAAAACCATATTGTGCAAAATACTCAGAATACTCCTTCTTATGTACTCTATAGTCAAAAACATCACGTGAAGGCAGTGTATGATTCTTTAAAAAATCAAAGCCTAAGAATTGTTCTTTTTTTGTATTGATAAATTTTTCCATGACACTATTCTTTAATTTGTGCCAACTGCACCAATCCAACATTTTTTTTAAACATAAATACCATCAAAGCATCATCCAGTCCATGACCAGGTATAGGTTTCGCCAAAGGCATGAACTTACGTGCACGGAGTTCTTGCATAGCTTCGTCAATATCATCTACCGCATAGCATATATGATACGGTGTAGGACCATTTTTTGCTAATATTTTCACTATAGGAGAAGTCTCATCCAACGGTTGAAGAAGTTCAACAGTAGGAAATCCTTCTCTGCAGGCGTAGGCTACATAAACTTTCTGGATGGGTTCAATTACAGTTTCAGAAACAACATACCCTCCAGCTACATACTCTGGCTTAACTTTTTCTATATCATTTACGGCAAAGCCTATATGATGGAAACGTGCATTTTCTAACATGATTATTTTGACTTATATATTTGTACATCAGTACAAACAATGTTATCAATATTGAATTCCATACATCCCCACTGAAGCCCCACCCCAAAACCGCAGGCTAGAATATGGTTGGCGTTGTTATGAAGCCGTTCCTTACACTGAGTCACGAGAGTTAGAGGAATTGATGCACATGTAACGTTACCATAGTCCGCTAGGCAATACGGACATTTTTCCGCGGGAATTTTTATACTTTTACGAATTTTTTCATCAATGAATTTATTTGCCTGATGCAACAGCAAAAGATCAATAGTATCAACATTGATATTATACTGAGCAATACATTCCTTTAGGGCACGAGGAGGAACCTTAATAGCAAATGAAAAAACATCCATGCCATTGACAACCATATCATTACCCTTACGAATAATGCCAGGTTCAACCTCTTTTTCCTGTAATGTTTCTGGAGTAATAGGATAACGCATACCACCATACTTGGTATAAATGGCAGAAATACCGCTACCATCTACTCCGAATGTAAAATTCATGGGCTTTGCATTCACATCGTATTCCAGAGCCGTTACTGTTGCAGCATCAGCAAACAGAGGACGAACAGTTCTATCCCTTTTATTCCGGTTAGTAGAGTTAGTCTCTGCATTTATCATCAAACCACGTTTTAAACCGCCATGAGAGAGCATAGAAGCAGCAATACTCATACCATTTACGAAACCACAGCAACCAAGAGGTACATCCATCACGCAGCAGCCTTTACTTAACCCTAATCTATCTTGAAGAATGCAAGAAGTCATAGGAGCTATATAGTCACGTGATTGGCAAACATATACCAACAAGTCAAGACTTTCTTTTTCCCAACCCAATTCTGCAATCATCTTCTCAACAGCTACAACTGTCAAGTCAGATGCCGTTGTACCAGAATCAACCACATGCTTCCTCTCTATACCGGTTGACGCAATAATCTTTTTGGCCTCTTCTTCATTTTCAAAAATTGACAAAGTAAGATTTTCTTCAACCTTCTCAGGTACACAAGCCGATAAACCTGCTACCCTTACATTATTAACTGTTAATGCAGACATAATCTTATTTAATGAGTGATAATCGTTGCACTTTCCCTGTTGCAGTCTTCGGAATGCGCGCAATAAATTCATACTCTGTTGGAATTTCATAAGGTTCAAGCAATCCGCTAAGACCGTGCCTGATTTCGTCAAAGGAGAGTTGGCAGCCCATCTTCTGAATAAAAGCTTTAGGCACTTCGCCAAGAATACCTTTAGGATCTTTGACTGGAACCACAGCACAGTCTATTACACCAAGACTTTTAATAGCTTCTTCGATAGTCAGCGGGCTGATTTTCTTTCCTCCAATGTTGATTAATTCTTTTTTGCGACCAACCATATAGTAGAGTCCGTTTTCATTTTTGAAACCAAAGTCCCCTGTGCGAAAATAATCCCCGAAGAATGCCGCCGCATTGTCCTTATCAAGCAAATAACGGCTCATCACCATATTACCCCTTACGCAAATCTCACCCTGCTGTCCCGTAGGCATTTCTGTGCCATTATCATTCATAATTTTCGCTTCCACCTCTTCGGATGTAGGCATCCCAATAGTATCCAGATTGTCCTTGTACTGATGGAATTCCATGAAGAACGAACGCGAGGCTTCAGTCAATCCATAGTGCATACAGATGCGCGTGTTGGGGAACAAGCCAATCAATCGTTGCTTTGCCTCGATAGACATAGGGGCACTCCCTATCTCGATATAACGAAGACTACCAGCAAACTGTGCTATACGATTTCCACTCAACTTAGTTATATATTCCCAAACAGCTGGTACCATGCCGAATCCTGTAGCCTTATACTTTTCCATAGCTTCAAAAAAGACCTTTAGATTGGCAAAGTTCCCTACTAATATCAGGGTTGCACCTTTGAGGAGTGAACAACGAAGACGGCCAAGACCAAACGAATGGCTCAGTGGCAATCCCAATACTTCACGTTCATCAGCACTATTGCCAATGAATCCGTTAATGTTCCTTGCCGAAGAGGCTATGTTATAATGCGATAAGCAGACAGCTTTAGGATCGCTCGTCGTACCAGTGGTGAACATGATGTCCGCTATGTCATCCTTATCCAATGAAGGATTCTTAGTATCCTTAGCTTCACCAGAAAGCTCCAGACTATCTATAGCAATATTCTTAGCCCCATCAAACACAAACTTAGGAAGACCGAAAATGCACTTTGGCTTTACAGTATTCGAGATGAATAAGAGTTTATCTTGTGTCGAAGCAGGATCAACCACCACATTCACAATGCCCCTCAAATGGGCACCGAAATATAGATAAACAAACTCTGGTTCTTTCCGTGCTGTAATGATGATACTGTCTCCTTTACGAAGGCTTAGAGTATCAAGATAATCAGAAGCCAGCCAAATGCTATTTTTAAGCTGTTTATAGCTAATCTCTTTAGCATCACATACCAGTGCAATTTTATCAGGCATATGTTCCGCATGCTCAACTATGGCTTGCAACAAACAGCTATGCGAAATATCACTCATTCTTAAGTTTTATTATTTCTTCAACTATTGCTTTTATGTTGTTGAGTTCATAGAGGTCCTCAATAGGAATATCAACTTCCAATTCTTCCTCAATAGTTGATATAATAGTCAGATTCCCGACCGAATCCCACTCCTCAATATCACCGGCGGCCAAATCATCAGTAATTCGTTCAATATCAATGCCCAATGTATCGGCAATTATTTCTTTAATTCTCTCTTTATAGTCCATAATAATTTATTTAGTTGTTACTCCACCATCTATAACGAATTGGCATCCTGTAACCCAGGAAGAAGCATCACTCAGTAAATATATTGCTGCGGGAGCTATATCCTGCACTTCACCATACCGTTTCAAAGGATAGGTTTCCATGTCTTTTTGATAATCTTCATCAGAGAGCGCCCCACTGGAATTAATAAGATTTGTATTAGTCATACCCGGATTGATGGTGTTTACCCTCACTTTTCTTCCAGCAAATTCAATAGCAGCATAGCGCATGTATGTACTCAATGCAGCTTTTGCGCAACCATAAATTACATTACCCGGAGTGATTCGATTATTGCCTGCAATGGATGAAATATATACTATGCTCCCTCCTTTATTGATTTTTTTCTTTTTATAAATCAATCGAGTAAGTTCTACCGCTGCAAAAAAATTCAGATTGAAAATTCTATCGAACTTCTCTCGCGTTGCAAATTGAAGAGCCAAAGTTCCACCGATACCTGCTGAGATTACTAAACCATCTATAACAGGCATATCACTGACCAACTTCGTCAAATCTTCCTGATTGGTTATATCAGCAGTTATATAAGTATTACCGTTTCCATCCATCTCATCCAAAACAGACTTTAGATTTTCCTCACTGCGAGCACAGACAACTATCTTACCGCCCATTTTTGAACATTCAATAGCTATCTCTCTTCCAATACCAGAAGAAGCGCCAACAACAAGAATTGTTTTTCGCTTGAGAGCAAAAGGATTAAACTCTACCATTATACTTCTACTAATTCAGATATTAATAAATGTTCTGTCTCAAAAGCAACCGTACCCCAACTAAGGCCTACACCAAATGCACAACCAATTATTTTGGTAGGCTTATCTTCAATTTTACCTTTCAATTGGGTAACAATCGTCAAGGGAATCGATGCCGATGATGTATTTCCAAAATGGAGCATACTATATGGCATCTTTTCAGCATCCAATTTCAACTTTTTACGGATTGTTTCTGTCATTTTGTAATTAGCTTGATGCAAAATCACATAATCAAAAGATGTGTAATCCATCTCATAGTTAGCTGTCAGCTTCTTTATGCTCTTTGGCGCTGTCGTAATACCAAAAGCAAATACATCCATACCCTTCATGCGAGTCTGTATAGCATGGCGCTTACGCCCATCTTCACACAACTCAAGCTTTAAAGAATCTTCATTAAACTGGTTTCTGCAACCACCACCCGGGCGAATAATCGCATCATAACCAGTACCATCAGTTCCCAAATCAAAATAGAATGGTTTTGCCTCCTTACTGTATTCCAATGCCGTAGCTGTACAAGCATAACCAAAGAGTTGATCCAGCTCTTCTTTTGCTTGTTTACGAGCATCACCAGCCAGCAGGATTGCTTTTTTAATATTCCCTGTCTGCATTAAACTGGATAATACGGACAATCCATACACCCAGCCAGAACAACCAAGATTGATATCCATTGCCATACAACTACGCTCTAATCCCAATTTAGCTTGCAGAATACACGCAGTTGCAGGAAGAATGTAGTCAGGAGTCTGGGACACGAAAACCAATGCACCAATTTCTTTCTTGTCCCACCCCAGATCTGCAATCAACTTTTCAGCAGCAGGGAGGCCAAGGTCAGAAGTTGTCAATCGTTCATCATAACGTTTCTCCTTGATACCAGTAGTTTGTACGAAGTCTTCAGCACCATACTTATCAGTAGTAGAAACAGAACCTTCGGCATGTTTAGGAACACCAGCCGATATGCCAGTGATCCTAACATTCTCTACTTTCAAATAAGCCATAAGACCTAAGCCTTACTTGCGACTACATTAAACAAGTCTTCAATGGTCTTTGAGTTGCGAATATCGTCACCCTTAATGGTAACGTCATACTCCTCATCAACCATTGCAATGATGCTAAGAGCAACAAGAGAACTCCACTCGTCAAGAGCCTTAAATTCTGTTGCAGCCGTGATTTCACTTACATCAGTATCGTCAAACTGATTTGCAAAATTCTCGATAAATTCATTTAATTTCATTATGGTACAATTTTGAATGATTATTATTGAATGTTCTAACATTTACCAACTATTTTTCTTAACCATCTGTAGTTTACACCAAAACCTATTACTTTATATATAGTCCACATAAACGTATATATTCTGGCTTTTAATGTAATGGGGAAATCTGTCTCTTTCATCAATTGATATATCTCTTGATAATAGGTTTCCCTTCTTTTATAGGCAATCACTTTTCCTACATAGAGGTCTTTTGATTTATCATAATATTTTAAATCAAAAATATTGTGATATTTCTCTTTCTTCCCCAAAATATCAAGCGTTAGAATGGTACGCAGGCATTTATCACATCGAGTACAATTCAAAAACTCATCTTTCACTTTTGCAATGTCTTCATTAAGTCCATCATTAGCAATAAGTTCTTTCCAACAAACATAGAGATATTTGTAAGTATCCTCAAAGTCTGCAATTTTTCTTGTTTTGTTTACTCTATCAAGACATGGATCACCATTTATTAACTCTGTTGTCTCAGTGGATAATGCCGGAAGTAAAAATGGCGATTGATAATGCATATCTTTATTCGAAAAACTCGTATCCCTTATATGAAACGAACTTGCATAGATGTATCTGCGAAAAAGCTTCTGCATACTCAAAACCACACTCATATTTCTAATCAATGCACACTGATTAAAATCAAAGCCTTCATAGAGTTTTGAGATATTTGATTCAACAGCTACTACCGGAATTTTCTTCGTTTTCGCATATGCGTCCACTAGTTTAAAGTCATTGTCATACGACTCTTTTACTTTATCCAAATTCTTATCTCCGTGAGCACCTACATTGAAATAGGTGAAATGAGTAAGCCTATACGATGGAGAACAATCAGTTCCAATATGGTCAATTATAGTTGAGAAGCTATCCACGCCAAGTGAGCAACCGGTAGCCACTGCTTTTGCTTGATAATTTTGATTAGACAAATGCTTACAATGAATTTTTATTTCTTTTCCACCATATATCTGAGCCAATATTGGTATTACTGTATGCACAAGATTATAATAAAGTTTTTCAGAAATTGTATCGCACTCAATATCTTGCCCCAATTTAATTGCCATCAGTAGGATACCTACAACGAAACAATCAGAAGATTCATTCGTGAGATACTGTCCATAATCTTTGGTTGTCGCATAGAATACTTCTTCCCCATTAGGATTTACTTCCGTTTTACTTTTATTATCAGACATATACGAAACTAAAAAGACCTTTCTATCCACTTCTCTAACAATCGGCTTACTTATACGAATCATATATAAATCTGTGCTTAAAATTTGAATAATTTTGCAGGATTGCCTATATAGGTTGACTCATTTTTAGGTTTTGTGAGGAGAATGCCACCCGGACCTAAGTTAACGCCTGAACCAATCCTATTATATTGCACTACAAATGACATGGCTCCAAAAAGGTTGCCATCTCCAACAGTAACACCACCAGAAATTCTTGCTCCAGGCATAAAAGCATTACAGTTACCGACAATGACTTCATGCCCGAAGCTGATATGTCCATTCATTATATTGAAATTACCCATAGATACATTGCAACTAAGATGACAATCTAAACAAAATATATTCCCTTTACCTAAACTTATTGTCTCGTCATCTGCAAACGTACAAGAAGGATGAATGATATTCGGATAATCTATCAATGGATTGGTAATACCTTCACTTATTTTCTTTAGCATTTGGGGATTGCCATTAGCAATTACGATATCTATTGGAGTTTTCCAAGAGTTTAATTCATCCATACCTCCTATGCAATCGCCATACTGAAGTTGTTTGCCTTTATCCACTCCATCATCAAAAAATCCGACAAAATTCCAATCAGGAGATTTTAGAGTCTTAAAAATCAAACAATATATTTCACGGCCAAAACCACCTGCACAATATATACCCAAATCTTTCATGACTTATTATCTGTTAATTGTGACCATTAAATTTCTCCATTGTTACCGATGTAGCAGATGAAATTCCTTCTCTCTTCAGTACAGATTTAATGGTAATAAAAATTATTTTTAAATCGGTCAGTAGCGAACAATGATCTACATACCACACATCTAATTTAAACTTTTCAGTCCAGCTAATAGCATTACGCCCGTGGCACTGCGCCCATCCTGTGATACCAGGTCTAACCTCGTGACGACGCGCTTGTTCTTCATTATATAAAGGCAGATATTCCGGCAATAAAGGTCTTGGACCAATCAATGCCATATCCCCTTTCAAAACATTAATCAATTGCGGAAGCTCATCAATACTAGTGGCACGAACAAATTTACCCACATGAGTCAATCGTTTAGCATCCGGCAATAATTTGCCTTCTGCATCCCGTTCATCCGTCATACTTTTAAACTTTATCACACGGAATATCTTTCCATCCTTTCCCGGGCGCTCCTGAGTAAAGAATGCCCCTGCACCTTTATTGGCAAAATGCAACCCAATAGTAATAAGTAATAAAATGGGCCAGATAACAACCAATACAATAAAGACCAGAATGAAATCAATCACTCTTTTCAAACCATATTTATACATACTCTCAAAAATGCTTCATTATAGCCTTATAACTCTTATCTACAGTATAATTCTCACACAAGAATCTATACCCTTTTTCTCCCATCTCTTTCATCCGTTTATCATCCTCTATCATAAACTCCACCATCTTCATAAAGGTATCTATACTCCCATTCTCTGTCCACAGACCGAAACCTCTTTCTTCAGCTATCTGTCCGATATCCGTATTAACATCCGTAGCCATTAGCACCGGCATCCTACATTCCAAATACGAAAGCAGACGCGATGGGAAATTGGGTATCGTAAACCGCTTGTCCAGGAATATCAAGCCTACATCACACAAGCTCACCAATTCATCATATTTTACTTTCGGCAATGCAGTAAGAAGACAAGCGTTTTGGGGCAAGTGTGTATCAAACCATAATTTAACCCTCATATACTCCGTACCACTACCTACAATTACAAAATACGAGTTATCCCGCTTTTCATTCTCCTCAATCACTTTCAATAAAAAATCTATCCCTTGAGGTTTTCCCAGATTACCCCCATAGATAAAAATCCTTTTTGATATAGGAATATTCAATTCTTTCAGCAGTTCACTCTCTTTCCTATCTCCTTTCAACCTTTCCTGCAACTTCACACTGTTCGGACAGATTTCCACCTTTGCCGCATCAATGGCAGGATTATGCTTCAACACATACTCACAGTTGGCAGGTGACATACAACCGATAAAGTCTGACAATTCATAAAGTTTTTCTTCTTTACTCCTGAACATCCTATAAAGAAAACTTTTCTTGGAGAACATACCCAAATCCACCGCATTCTGCGGAAAAATATCCTTTAGCATCAGATAGGTTTTAGCATTCCAGCGTTTTCTCAAGGTCTGGATTACCTTATTGAAGGTGATGGGAGGAGTGGAATAAAGAATAAGGTCGAATTTCACATCCCGCCAGTATTTATTAATGGCATGCAGATACTGGCTTTCCAACAATAAAGTGCCAATCCCCTTCTCCACAATATTCGTTTTCTGGATATTGAGTGTCTTTACCTTCAATATTCTTGCACCGTCGTTCTCCATGACTCCGGTAGGCTGATGGAATCTCCGCTCGTAAGGGGATACTATATACATGGCATGCCCGTTCCTTATAAATTCACGCATCAGGTCCGTATAGATACCACGCTCTTCCAAACCATTGATACGGGATATTGTCAAAAAAAGAATGTTCATCCCAGCAGTCAGAATTTTCTCCAAACCATCTTGTTCACCACTCCCGTATAGCTCTGAATCAACTTCACAACCTTGGCCGATACATTCTCATCCGTATAATTGGGCACCGGCAGGCCATCGTCACCATTCCTATTCATCTCCACAGCAGTATCTACAGCCTGAAGCAAGGATTTCCCATCAATACCGGCAAGGACAAAGATACCCTTGTCAAGAGCCTCGGGACGCTCCGTACTCGTACGGATGCATACAGCCGGGAAAGGATGCCCCACAGAAGTGAAGAAACTGCTCTCCTCAGGCAGGGTACCGCTGTCACTCACAACGGCATAGGCGTTCATCTGCAGGCAGTTGTAGTCGTGGAAACCGAGAGGTTCATGCTGAATCACACGTCTGTCAAGTGCAAAGCCGCTTGATTCCAGACGTTTCCTGCTACGGGGATGACAACTGTAAAGTATGGGCATGTCATATTTCTCGGCCATAGCGTTAACCGCGCTGAAAAGGGACAGGAAGTTCTTCTCCGTGTCAATGTTCTCTTCCCGGTGCGCGGAAAGCAGGATGTATTTACCTTTCTGGAGATGCAATCTCTGGTGAATATCGCTGGACTCTATTTCGGACAAATTCTCATGCAGGACTTCCGCCATGGGCGAACCGGTTACGTATGTACGTTCTTTCGCCACGCCCGAAGCGTTCAGGTATCTGCGGGCATGCTCCGAATAGCAGAGGTTCACATCGGAAATGACGTCCACAATACGGCGGTTGGTCTCCTCAGGCAGGCACTCGTCAAAGCAGCGGTTGCCTGCCTCCATATGGAAGATGGGGATATGCAGACGTTTCGCGCCTATCACGCTCAGGCAGGAGTTCGTGTCTCCCAACACCAGCACGGCATCAGGTTTCACCTGCACCATCAGCTTGTAGCTGGCGTTGATAATATTCCCCATCGTGGCACCGAGGTCATCACCGACGGCATCCATATACACATCCGGATCTTTCAGCCTCAGGTCACGGAAGAAGACACCGTTCAGGTTATAGTCGTAATTCTGGCCGGTGTGGGCCAGAAGACAGTCAAAATAACTGCGGCATTTGTTGATGACAGCCGCCAGGCGGATGATTTCCGGACGGGTGCCCACCATAATCAGAAGTTTCAGTCTGCCGTTCTCCTGAAACCTGACTTGCGAATAATCCAATTTTAGTTCCATCTGTTCCTATATTCTTTAACTCGTTTCAGACTTTTTCAAAATAAGTGTCCGGACGTGCCGGGTCGAAACACTCGTTGCACCACATGAAAGTCACCAGGTCTTCCGTTTCCGAAAGGTTGACGATATTGTGCGTATAGCCGGGAATCATCTCCACGACCTCCATCCTCCCGCCGCTTACCTCGAAGCTGACAACCTCCTCCGTACCTATCTTGCGGAGCTGTATCAGACCGTGGCCGCTCACCACCACAAACTTCTCGTTCTTGGTATGGTGCCAATGCTGGCCTTTCGTAATACCCGGTTTGGAGATATTCACAGAGAATTGCCCGCGGTCAGAAGTACGGATGATTTCAGTAAAACTGCCACGGTTGTCCACATTCATTTTCAGGGGATAACTGAAACGCTCTTGGGGCAGGTATGAGAGATACGTGGAATAAAGCTTCTTTGCGAAGGCATCACTCAAATCCGGGACGGACAAGGTACCGGGCATTTGCCTGAAAGACCTTATCAGTTCCACAATGCCGCCCAAGGTAATGGTATGCACCACGGGCACTTCGCAATAATCCCCGTTGCGGTGTTCCCTGCCGCTCAGGGCAGAGATAAGCTCGTCCACCACATCGTCTATGTAAACCAGGTGCATCACCACCGAAGGGTCGTTCACCCGGATGGGCAAGTCATGGGCGATGTTATTGCAGAAAGTGGCCACCGCGCTGTTATAGTTGGGGCGACACCATTTGCCGAAAACATTCGGGAAGCGGTACACCAGTACCTTTGCATCCGTTTCCCTGGAGTACTCGAACAACAGTTGCTCCCCTGCCCGCTTCGATTCACCGTAAGGGTTGTCGAGTGCGGCCTGCGTGGAAGAGGAAATCATTACCGGACAGGTATTGCCGTACTTCTTCAATGTATCAAGCAGCGTGGAGGCGAAGCCGAAGTTCCCCTTCATAAACTCAGACGCATCCTGGGGACGGTTCACGCCCGCCAGATTGAAGACAAAGTCAGCCTGCTTGCAATAGACATCCAGTTCGGCAGGGTCACTGTCCATGTCATATTCGTAAATGGTAAGTCCCTCACCTGCAATGCCATAATTACGGGCTTTCCCGTCACGGATGTTATGCAGCTGGGATACAAGGTTCCGGCCGACAAACCCTCGGGCGCCGGTCACTAAGATTTTCATAAACTAATGGGATTGGATAGGATGGAAAAGTTAACAATGGCTATACTATTCGCTCTTGATTTCCGCGCTCTTCGCCTTTTCCTCCATCCCGAGGTCTTCGCGGATGAAGCGGAGTTTCAAGAGAAGCTTTTTCATGCCCTCCACATCCAGGCGGGCGGTGTTATGGCTGTGATAGTCCTCTATACGGGCAATATCCTCATTGCCTTCCGTGAAGAACTTGTCATAGTTCAGGTCACGGGTGTCGCAGGGGATGCGGTAGTAGTCGCCCATGTCGACAGCCTTTGCCATCTCCTCGCGGGTTACCAGTGTCTCATACAGTTTCTCGCCGTGGCGCGTGCCGATGGTCTTCACCTCCGTCTCACCGTATTTCGGATCAACCTGCGCGTATGTTTCCTTCAAGGCCTGCGCCAATACATCCAAGGTGGCGGCAGGAGCCTTCTGCACGAACAGGTCACCGTTATGCCCGTGCTCAAACGCATAGATTACCAGATCCACGGCATCGTCCAGAGTCATCATGAAGCGGGTCATGTTGGGGTCCGTTACCGTAATGGGCCTGCCGTTCTTTATCTGCTCCACCCACAAGGGAATCACAGAACCGCGACTTGCCATCACATTGCCGTAACGGGTACAGCAGATAGTAGTTCCTGCCCCGTCACCCAGGGCACGGCCCTTGGCTATGGCAACCTTCTCCATCATGGCCTTGCTGATACCCATGGCATTGATGGGATAAGCAGCCTTATCCGTAGAAAGGACCACCACATTCTTTACTCCGTGCGCTATGGCTGATTCCAGTACATTGTCCGTACCAATTACATTGGTCTGTACGGCTTGTAACGGAAAGAACTCACAACTCGGAACTTGCTTTAGAGCAGCAGCAGAAAATACATAATCCACTCCCATCATTGCACCGTCCACAGACTGGCGGTCACGCACGTTACCAATGTAGAATTTCACTTTCGGATTCTGCAGGTGATGACGCATGTCATCCTGCTTCTTCTCGTCGCGACTGAAAATGCGGATTTCCTTGATATCAGAATCGAGGAAACGACGCAATACAGCGTTACCAAAGGAGCCGGTACCGCCAGTGATTAATAAAACTTTGTCTTTGAAGATGGACATAACTATTTATTATGATTAGAAACAAAGATAATGTATGATTTTTTAACCCGAATTTGAGTACTTACCAACAAAATCTTATTAATTATAATATCTCTTCATATAACTCAATGTATTTTTCAAAACACTTGTCTTTATCAAAGCATTCTTCAGATCGCATACGACAATCAGCAGAAGATAAAGGATGCTCCATCAAATTCACAATAGCTTTTGCTAAAGCCTCTATATTACCTTGCTCTACGACTACACCTGTCTGACTATTAATCGCTTCTGGGGAACCGCCTGTGCGGTAAGTAATCACAGGTGTTCCACAAGCTAGAGACTCAATATTGACTGTCGGAAAATTATCTGCGTATGTAGGGTTGATAAGTACAGAAGCATTAGAATACAAGTTCACCAGTTCTTGGACGTTCTGAGTGCGCACAACACACCTAATTCCTTTTGGCATTTTTCTCATTTGTTCGGTTGAGAGGCCAACCATTGTGATGGAGAATTCGTCATAAGAAAGCATTTCACGAAGTTTTA